>MDTB01198760.1_pt1 | contig 10265 bp, 10 predicted proteins | sample 811161 | NCBI WGS metagenome assembly MDTB01 (sample SAMN05326650, study PRJNA326480) | marine metagenome | isolation source: seawater | place: Mediterranean Sea | collected 2009
ACTAAATGGTGGCGTTGATGGATATTTTTGCATTTTTGTCCCTTATCAATTACAAAATATTTATTTTTAGAGATTTAAAAATTGAAGTTCAATTAGTATTTGGTAATAACAAAAAATACCTTATGTCTTAAACATTAAAACTTGTGGTTGAATGTTTTTCAAAAGAAACAAATTTACAGATTTATAGACAATTCATCTATAAAATAATCGAAGTCTTCACGTGTATTCCATAAGTGTGGCGTTATTCTTAATGAACCTGCCCTCTCAGATAAATAAATTCCTTTCATTTCTAATTTACAGATTAAATTTTTGCACACACCAAGGGGTAGCTTTACGCTTAGAAAATGGGGACCTCTTCTATTTGAGGGAATTGTCTTTAAGCCAAGTTGTCCAATCTTAGTGCTTAGGTTGTTATTATTCTCTTCGAGAGTTTTTTCGATATTCTTTACTCCCCAAATCAAAATTTGTTCCAAAGCTTTGATGACGCCAGGCATTAAAGAGAAATTTGCACGTTCACCCATATCATATCTGATCGCACCACTTTCATATTCATTTGCATAATTGGTCAATTGAGAAAAATTTCTGCTATTTTCTTTTGTAATCCAACCTTCTTCCAATGGATTTCCATGGTGGTGTTTTGGATGCACATAAAGAAAACCAGTAGAGTAGGGACCCAACATCCATTTGTAATTAGCTATCACTGCAAAATCAGGCTCTAATCTGTCAAGATCAATCCACATAGCTCCTGCAGATTGCGTCAGGTCCAGTACCAGCTGAGTATCGTTTTGGGTGCATTTCTCCTTCACTTTGAAAAGGTTAATTAATTCTCCATTTGTCCATAACACATTAGGTAAGGCAACAATATCACATTTTTCATCAATAGCTTGCAAAATATTTTCTGTGAGGTCTAACTCAGCTGAATTGCCAACAAATTTAACTTTTGCATCAGAAAGTTTTGCTAGTCGTATCCACGGGTAAACATTGGATGGAAATTGATTTTCTAACAGAAGAATTGAATGTGAGGGTGAGACCTTAAGATTTTTAGCAGCTGTCTCTATACCATAAGAAGCAGATGGGATAATAGAAATACAATTGGAAGAAGTGCTAACAATTTTGGAAAAGAGATTTCGTGCTCTAGCAGTGTTTTCATAGAAATCAGAAATTTTAATTTTCCAGGGCTTTGCTTTTAATCTAGTACCATAATCTATTGCATCTACTACCGAATTTAAGAGCGGTGACATATATGCGGTATTTAAAAAGATCACATTATCTGGAATATTAAATAGACTCTTTTGTGATGAAATCATTTCGTTTATATTTCTTCATGTTAATTATAAAAATTGAATAAATGTCATTTAATCATCTGGTAATGGACCAGCTCTGAAAACTCCTGACATAACCTTAAAACCGGGAATACGTTTAAACCGGTCGCACCACCTACGAATTGCAGGATAATTCATGCGTGAAATTCCTCCTTCTTCAGACAGTATTATATATGGGAAACATGCTATATCAGCAATAGTGGGGTGGTTAATGCTACAGATCCAATTCTGTTCTTTTAATTCGGCAAAATACAAGTGTTCGTCTAAAATTCGAAATAGTTTGTGAGCACCATCTCTACATTTTTTTATATCAATGTCTTGATAAAAAAAACCGTCATGTAACCGTGCTGCCGAAGAGGTGGTGGTAAGTTCGTTGGCAAAGGCTAGCCATTGAAGAATATTGGAAATAACCTTTATATCATTTTGAGGATACCAAAATTTATTTCCTTGGTACTTAAGTGCAAGGTAAGTCAGAATTGCCTGAGCATCACGAACTACATGTCCATTGTCAATGATTACAGGCAACTGGCCGAGTGGATTTATTTCCAGAAACCCCTTTGCCTTGTGTTGTTTGGAGGGATAAAATTCTATAAGCTCTGTTTGATAGGTAATCTTTAAAAAAGAGAGAAACAATCTAATTTTATAACAATTTCCGGATAATTCATAATCATAAAGCTTTATCATTCTAAGACCTTAAATATCTAAAATTAATCGATCAGATTTTGCTCTTGATACACATGTTAAAATAACATCCCCTCTCTTTTTTTCTTCAGAATTTAAATAGACATCCTGGTGATGTATTTGGCCCTTTAGTACTTTTACTTTGCAAGTGCCGCATGCACCTTGTTCGCAAGAGCTTGCTAAATTGATGCTATTTTCTCTAAGAACTTCTAAAATACTTTTACCAGGAGGTATTGCTAGAGTTTTGGCAGAGCGAGCAAGATCAACAATAAAACTGGAATTTGTATCAAGTTTATTATCATTTTTGAAATATTCGTATCTTATACTCGACTCATTCCAACCATTTTCTTGGGCAAACGTGATGGTTTTTTTGATCATTTGGCCTGGTCCGCATACATAAAGGTTTTTGTTTTTTGATGGTTGGACAAGTAGAGATTTTATTTGATCTAGAGTCTGTTTTACAGATAGATTTTTGAAGATCTTAAAGCTACTTTTTAGATTCTGTTCGTTGGTTTTAAATGCATCCTCGTTGGGTGATTGCACAAAAAAATAAAACGAGTATTTTAAGTTCATTGAATCTAGCGTCTTAGCCATTGAGAGCAATGGAGTGATACCGATTCCTCCAGCTATAAATATTGTTTTGGGAAAATTTCTCAAAAGTGGAAAATTATTTCTTGGTGGGGATATTGACAAGAGATCATTAATGCGTACGTTTTCGTGTATCGTTTTTGAGCCTCCTGTGCTGTTTGATTCAAGTTTTACAGCAATAGAGTAGAAATTTGTCTCGCCAGGTCCGTTAGTAAGTGAATATTGTCTAATTAATCCATTAGGTAGGCTGATATCGATATGTGCTCCTGGTTGAAATGTGGGGAGGAAACCCTTTATGCTTTCTAATTTTAGATGAACAATATGTTCAGATAGTTGTACTTTGTCTGCTACTCTTACCCTAATTGGTGTTTTAAAATTGCTACTTTTTTGATCCACTATATTTGCTAGTTCAAGTGGAATTTTTTCAAATTGAGGCTTTATTGGAGGTAATGGTTTTTTATTTATTGTTTTAACTTCAATCTTGTCCCTGATTTCGGAAAATATCTGATTATAAAACCATAACGTATCTATTTTTTTTTCAGATGAGATTTCTACATTTAAGAACCCTCTAATAACACTTAGATTACTATCCTGGGGTTGGATAAATAAGAATAACTTATGGCTATTTCTTTTTATGAAACAAAGAAAGTCATCATTAGAGTCAATGACTCTTTTATGCATATAAATTCCATCTTTTTTTAAAAAACTTAAGACTTGCTCAAAGGATGAATTTATTGGAATTGGTCTTAAAACTGTCAGTTCATGCAAATCTTTTAGCTTTATGAATTTATTTGTTGGTTTTTCACAAGTCCAAATCAGGCCATATTTTTCTCTACATTCATATGTTTTATTACAGATAGTGTTAGCTGGAGCATCAGCTGGATGTGCAGGAATATAAGTACATCCAGCTGTTCGGTTAGCATATCGCCAGCCATGATATTGACATTTAAGCTCTGAGCCCTCATTGATCCCGATAGATAATCTAACTCCTCTGTGAAGACATCTATTCTCCCATACATTTACATGACCGTCATCCGCCCTCCAAACAGCAAATTCCCTTCCCAATAACTGGGCATGAAAAACATGCCGTTTAGGCAAGTCTGTTGTCGACGCAATTGGATACCATTTTGAAAAATCTAACTGCATTTATACATTTTCCTGTGGGAAGATTGAAGTTTCTGGAATAACACCATAAGTAACACCTTTTTCAGAAAGCCATCTTCTATAAGCTATTGCTGATTTATCAGCTCGAATAGGAGTTTCTGCTCGAGGATCTAAAGGTAGTTTTTTTGGAAATTGGTTTTCCAAAATTGGTTTGTCTTGACCAAAAATTGTTTGCTGAAAGAGGCGTATTTCTTCATCAGCACTGCGATCATCAATTATACACATACCTGTGTGCACTCGAACCACTTCAGAGTACATCGGTTGAACAAAAATAATAATTGCATCGTAACGCGTTTGGTCTATCGGGCTTGATTTGTATAAGATCGCACAGTTTATATGAGGAACTCTATAAACATACTCAACTTCTGCCCCTTCGTCTGAAGCTACAGCTGCTTTTGGCTGATAGAATTGACATTTTGTAGCTATTATTTCATTGGTAGTTTTAGATATAGAAACATCATATTCTTTAACTTCTGTGTAAGGCTCTTCTCCTAAGATTCCAGTATGAACATATGGGAAGTGCCCCATATCTAGAAAATTTTCAATTGCACGACCAGCAGAAACATTTACCCCAAATGCACCAGTCGCAACATTTCTTCGATCACTTTCTAGAAATTCAGGAAAGTTAAATAGAACCTCAGGAGGTGTGCCAAGACTGACCCACAAATATCCATAAGAGCAGAGAACTGGAAGTGACTCCTGTTCACGATTATTTTTTTTCCATACTATAAATTTGAATTTACCAGTTTTTCTATAAAAAAGAGGCTCTCCAAGAAGAATGGTTTCATTAATATCGTTTGAAAGTAAGACATCAGTTGAGGTGATTGGATGCCATTGATTTAATACTGCCAAATCATTGCAAATTTCATTATTCATTAAGGGGCCTTCTCAAAATAGAAATACAAAGTTATATTACACCAATATAATAGGTTGATGTAAATTGTTTTCTGTTTAGATTGATTCTTTTGGTATTTAACTAATCAGGAATTGTTAATTTTTTAAAAGATATTGTTTACTCGAGGGAGGATTCGATTTGGCTACCGGAAAAAATATATGTACCTACTATCAAGGTTCTTGGATGCGGCAAGACATCCCTATAATTCGGGCAGCTGATCATGGTGCTTGGCTTGGCTCTACTGTTTTTGACGGAGCTAGATTCTTTAATGGTGCCGCACCAGACTTGAAAGCACACTGTGAGCGATTAAACAATTCGGCTCTGGCTATGATGATTACTCCTACTGTCACGACCGACGACATGGTTGAGATAATTTGGGAGGGTCTTAAATTATTTTCATTAGATTGTGCGGTATATATTCGTCCAATGTATTGGGCATTGGATGGAGGTGATTTAGCCATTGTGCCTGAAGAAAATTCGACTGGGTTTGCAGTATGCTTAGAAGATATTCCGATGGCTGGTGTGCATGTGGCTGCCACACTGACCAATACGAAGTTTCGAAGACCGGTTCTTGAGGATAATGTTGTAAATGCAAAAGCGGGGTGCTTATATCCAAATAATGCGAGAATGCTGGTTGAAGCTAAGAGGAAAGGTTTTACGAACGCCTTGGTTTCAGATGTTATGGGAAATGTTGCAGAGACCGCAACTGCAAACATTTTTTATGTTAAAGATGGTGAAGTATTTACGCCAATACCCAATGGTACTTTTTTAGCTGGCATAACTAGAGAAAGGCATATCTCTAATTTAGTTGAAAATGGTATAAAGGTACATGAGAAAGTAATAAAATTTTGCGATTTTCAAACAGCTGATGAAGTTTTTATGTCTGGAAATATGATGAAAGTGACACCCGTTTCTGCTTATGAAGAAATAAATTATCAATTTGGACCTATTACTAAATTGGTCAGGGAAATGTATTGGGACTGGGCCTCTTCTGAAAAAACAAAAATGTAGTACTCTATTTTAATTGAAAATTTGTTTTTTACTAATTAATGTATCGCAAACTAAAATAAGATTGGATTATGACAATGATCGATGCGAGAAAGTTTTATATTAATGGCAGTTGGGTAGACCCTATTTCTAAAAAAGAGTTTTCAATATTGAACCCTGCATCGGAAGAAAAAATAGGAGTAACAACGCTTGGGAGTAAGGAAGATGTTAATTTAGCTGTTCTTGCAGCTAAAGAAGCCTTTACATCATTTTCATTGACCTCAAAAAAAGATAGAATTGAACTGTTGCAAGAACTCCTCAAGATTACAGAAAGGCGTTTTGAGGATCTAGCTTGGGCCATGACCAGAGAGATGGGTGCCCCTATAACTATGTCGAGGGATGCTCAAGCAGATAGTGGTATTGGACATTTGGAGGGGTTCATCACCAGCTTAAAAGAGTCAAAAGAAAGAGAAACTCTACGAAATAGTGATGTTTTAATCAGAGAACCGATAGGTGTATGTGGTTTGATAACACCTTGGAATTGGCCAATTAATCAGATCGTTCTTAAGGTTGTTCCAGTTTTAGCAACAGGATGTACCTGTATTCTCAAACCCTCAGAGCATACTCCTTTGTCAGCTAAGATATACGCAGAAATAATTGATGAAGCAGGTTATCCTCCTGGGGTTTTTAATCTTGTGCAAGGTGATGGACTCACTGTCGGAGTCGCATTATCTGAGCACCCTAACATCGAAATGGTGTCTTTTACCGGTTCAACGCGCGCTGGTACCGATGTTTCCAAAAGGGCATCAGATACGGTTAAAAGAGTTACATTGGAACTTGGTGGAAAGTCACCAAATATAATTTTTGGAGATTGTGATCTTCCCAGAAGAGTTGTTGAGTCTGTAAAGGAGTGTTTTTACAATTCTGGTCAATCTTGTGATGCTCCGACTCGTTTACTAGTTGAACGCAGTTGCTATGATCAGGTTCTTAGAATTTCAAAGCAAGCTGCTTTGGCTCAAGAAGTAGGTGATCCAAATGACGAAGGTGAACACATTGGGCCTCTTTTTGATCAAATTCAATTTGAAAGAGTTCAAAACATGATAGATGTTGGAATAAATGAAGGTGCTGAATTATTGGTAGGAGGTTTAGGCAAACCTAAAGGATTTGAGACAGGTTGGTTTGTAAAGCCAACAATTTTCCATAAAGTGTCAACTGATATGAGAATTGCTACTGAAGAGATTTTTGGTCCTGTTTTAGTGATCATACCATTTGAAGATGAAGAAGAAGCAATTTCCATTGCTAATGATACTCCATATGGTTTAGCAGCATATTTGCAAACAGGATGTCCGGAAAGAGCAGAGAGAGTTGCTTCCAAACTTAGAGTTGGTGCTGTACATATAAATGGTGGAGGCTTTAATTATGGATCGCCATTTGGTGGTTACAAGCAATCTGGTAATGGCAGAGAGGGTGGAAAATTAGGTTTAGAAGATTTTCAAGAAGTAAAAACTCTTCATTTTGCAAAAGAAGCTAGCTAATTTGCATTAAAAATTTATGAAAAAAAAGACTTAACTTTGTCACAAAAGAATTCAATTTTATTGGTATCTATATCTAAATGAGTTACTAATCGTATTTCATTTCTGTCAGCATTTATAAGTATGTTATATTTTAGCAAGTATTTTTTGAGTTTTGATTCTGATCCCTTCGGAACTCTTATAAAGATCATATTAGTTTCAACTTCTTCAATGTTAAGATCCAAGCTGGGTATTGAGGTTAGAGTTTCAGCTAGATTCTTGGCATTATTATGATCTATTGAAAGCCTTTCAATATGATTGTCTAAAGCATAAATACCGGCAGCTGCTAAAATGCCTGACTGTCTTAAACCTCCACCAACAAGTTTCCTTACTCTATGAGCTTTTTTTATAAAATCACTTCTACCAGCTAGAACTGAGCCTACTGGAGAGCCAAGACCTTTTGACAAACACAATGACACGCTATCCATTTTTTCAACTAGTGTTTTAGCCGAAGTATTTAGTTTCACTGCAGCGTTCATAAGTCGTGCTCCGTCCATATGCAAAGCCAGGTGATGTTTTTTTGCTAAGTTAGAATAAATATCTAACTGGCTTACTGTTTGGGGTTTGCCAGAAACAGTGTTTTCCAGACTTAAAAGTTTAGTAATTGGACAATGTGGGTCATCAGGCTTAATACTACTGACAATGCTCTCTGAGTCAATTGTTCCATCTTTTTTTGTACTTAAAGGATGCATCATAATTCCTCCCAAGACAGATGCACCACCAGCTTCGTCAACGAAAACGTGATAATTACTTCCAGTCAGGATTTCCTCTCCGCGTTGACAGTGAGATAAAAGAGCACATAAGTTCGATTGTGTACCGCTCGTTACAAATAAACTTTCTTCTTTTCCAAGTAGAGCAGAAACTTTTTCTTGAAGTAGATTTACAGTTGGGTCGTCTCCATAAACATCGTCTCCCACTTTTGCTTTTGACATAGCGTCTCGCATTTCAACAGTTGGTTGAGTTACGGTATCACTTCTAAAATCTATGGCATTACTTGATTGGACTTTTTTCATTTTGTAGATGGACAAATTATAATTAATTTTCTTGTTTGTTTTTTAAGTTGAAAGCTTTGTCTTGTATTTAAGATTGTATAGTAGAATTTTTTATTATAGTTATTTTGGTAAGTATTTTTCAAGGAATAAATAATGCAGCAGGATACCAAGCCTCTACCAGAATTTCAACGTGCTCAGGGTCGTGTGGAGCTTGGGTTTTCACGCCATTCTAACTTTAATTATCTAGAGCATTTATATCAAGCAGGGTGCCTCAAAGCTCTAATTCCCAAAAATTATTCAGAAGTTCCTGACGTCATTCTGATAAATACCTCAGGTGGAATTACAGGAGGTGACGAGTTACAAGTCCAAGCTAATGTTGGTGAAAAAGTAAATGTTTGTTTAACAACTCAAACTGCTGAGCGAGCTTACAAGTCTTGCCAGGGTATCGGAAAAATTGAAGTAGACTTAAGCTTGAAAAATCGTTCTAAACTTGATTGGATTCCACAGGAAACAATACTGTTTGACGAATCAGCCATTAAACGAACAATCAAAGTAGATATGCTGGAGCATTCTCATTTATTAATGGTTGAATCTATCATTTTGGGTAGACAAGCAATGGGTGAATGTGTGAGTAATAATTTATTCTTAGATCAGTGGAAAATTTTACGAAATAACAAACCAATTTATTTAGAGTCATTGAAACTTTCGAATGCGAACGAACTTTCAGGATTGGCTACCCTTGGAAAGAACAAAGCTTTGGCAACAATACTATACATAGCACCAGATTCTGAAGAACGATTAGAGCAGATGCGCAAAATTTTACAGGAAACTGATGTTCTTGGTGGGGCTAGTGCATGGGATGGAAAATTGGTAGTGCGATTAATATCTGAGTATCCGCGTTTTTTGCGGTTGGCTTTAATTAACATCCTTACTCAATTTCGTGAAAGATCCCTTCCGAGAGTTTGGTTAATGTAAGGAGGATTTATGAATTTAACTCCACGTGAAAAAGATAAGTTACTGATTAGCTTAGCTGCGATAGTGGCTAGAAATAGATTAGAACGAGGGGTAAAGTTAAATTATCCTGAAGCAATTGCCATAATTTCTGATTTCGTGATTGAAGGTGCTCGAGATGGTAAGTCTGTAGCTAAGCTCATGGAAGAGGGTGGTAAGGTTATTACGTCTTCACAGTGTATGAATGGTATTTCGGAAATGATAAACGATGTTCAGGTAGAGGCAACGTTTCCAGACGGGACTAAGCTTGTGACAGTTCATCATCCTATTAGATAGAAGGATTTAAAATGGTACCTGGTGAATTTTTTTGTTTGAACGGAAAAATAATTATAAACGAGGCATTAGAACCTGTTAAGGTGCTAGTTTCTAATTCTGGTGACCGGCCGATTCAAATAGGTAGTCATTATCATTTTGCGGAAGTTAATTCTGCGTTAATTTTTGATAGGGTTTCGGCTAGAGGTTTAAGATTAAATATTATAGCTGGTACAGCTGTAAGATTTGAACCAGGTCAGACTAAAGAAGTTTATTTAGTTCCATTTGGTGGTGATCGAAAGGTTTATGGCTTCAATCAAGCAGTTATGGGAGATATTTGATGGTAAAAATTTCAAGGGAAACTTATGCTGACATGTATGGACCTACAACTGGAGACAAAGTTCGTTTAGCAGACACTGAGCTCATTATTGAGGTAGAATATGATTTAACAATCTATGGAGAGGAGGTTAAATTTGGTGGTGGTAAAGTCATTAGAGATGGGATGGGGCAATCGCAAAGAACTAGGTTGGAAGGAGCTGTTGACACTATAATTACCAATGCTTTGATTATTGATGTAAGTGGAATATTTAAAGCAGATGTAGGCTTGAGAGATGGCCAAATTATTAAGATAGGTAAAGGTGGTAACCCTGATATTCAACCAGGTGTGAATATAATTATTGGGGCTTCAACAGAAGTAATTGCGGGTGAGGGCAAGATTTTAACTTCAGGTGGTTTTGACTCACATATTCATTTTATTTGTCCTCAACAAATTGATGATGCATTGCATTCAGGTATCACAACA
>MDTB01203764.1_pt1 | contig 10265 bp, 9 predicted proteins | sample 811161 | NCBI WGS metagenome assembly MDTB01 (sample SAMN05326650, study PRJNA326480) | marine metagenome | isolation source: seawater | place: Mediterranean Sea | collected 2009
AAAACTTGGATTTTCTGAAAAATCTGACGATATATTTGGAAAATTATTTTTGACTGTTTTATAATAATTTTTCCATTCTAAAATATCATTTTTTTTGTAATATTTTAAATTATCTAAAGCTCTTAAAAGAAAAGCATTACAATCTTCATTTATTTCAAGAAAAGGTTTTAACCCTCTTCTTTTTTTTAGTTCTCCCTGATCAATATCAACCATGATAATTTTTGCTTCTCTTCCAAATGTTGCCGGATTACTTCCTGTTATTCGTGTATCCAGTCTCGATCCAATAGAAAATATACAATCAGAATTTTGAATGCAAAAATTAGCTGCTCTTGAGCCATAAACTCCAATATGTCCAACATACAAGGGATTTCCATGATCTATTACGTCAACTCCACTCCATGTAGTAACTACAGGAATATTTAATTCTTTTATAAACTTATTAAATAAACTAACTGATTTAGAATATCTAATTCCACCTCCAGCAATAATTATAGGTCTTTTTGAGGTATTTAAAATTTCAAAAATATTTTTAAATGACTTCTTCGGTTTTGTACTTTTAGTATTAATAATATTTTTTTTTTTATTTTTTCTCTTCACTACTTTTCGCTGCAAACACATGGGAAGATCTAAGAGAACAGGTCCACTTCTTCCTGATTGAGAAACATCATATAAATTATCAAGTACATGGTAAATATCTTCTTCATTTTTAAGCTGAATTGCTTTTTTTGTTATTGGTTTTACCATTGAAACTATATCTGTTTCTTGAAAGCCTATTTGTCTGGACAAACTTGTCCCCTTCATTGCACCTTTTTGTTCCGATAAGTTTACTTGTCCGGTTATATGAATGTTTCCTATAGAATCATAATAAGAACAAGCAATACCTGTAATAAGGTTTGTAGCTCCTGGCCCAGAAGTACTCATAGTGGCTGCGAAATTACTCTTAATTCTAGCATATGCATCCGCCATCATTGCTCCTGCCTGCTCATGCTGAACACAAATATAAGAAATATCTTTCCTTTTAGAGAATGCGTCTATTGTAAAAGCTATAGCTCCGCCTGTTAGTAGAAAAACTGTTTTAACATTTTTATCAACTAAAAAATCTAGAACTACATCGGATACGTTTTTTACCACTTATATTTTTTTTTTTTTATGGATATCGGCATAAGTATTTTCTGCAATTGTTAAGCCAATTATAAAGAAGGAAACCTTAGTTTACAATAAAATATTATTAACAAAGAATATTTATTAAATAATTTAAGGAAAATTATCAAAAATATTATTAATAATAATTGGTAGTTCCTTAAAGTCCTCAAAAATACATGAAGGTCCTAATTTATTAATATCTACTTCACTATATCCTTTAGTAAATAAAACACATGGCCAATTTGCATTTTTAGCACACTCAACGTCATACTTACTATCCCCCACAAATATTCCATTATAGTTTCCATTTATATTAGCATTAGCAATAGATTGGAAAATATGTCTTGGGTCCGGTTTTCTAAAACTAAATGTGTCTCCTCCAGAAAAAGAAGAAAAAAGTTCATCTAGCTTAAAATGTTTTAAAAGTTCTTTTACATAATATTCTGGTTTATTTGAAACTAAAATTAAATTAATTTTATTTTTTTTTAATTTTTTTAAGGTCTGCTTTACATTTTTAAAAAGTTTAGTTTTATTTTTAAAACATAACCTATACTGATATAGAAATTCTTTAGTAAGCCTATCTATATTTTTAGGTTCAATGTTTTGTTGCTTAAAAGAATTTATTAACAGGGCTTTAGCACCATTTCCTATCAATTTACGAATTTCTTTTAAAGGTGCGTATTTAAGTTCATTTTTTTTTAAAATTTTATTTAATGCATAAGCTATATCAGGGGCACTATCAATAAGGGTACCGTCTAAATCAAATGCTATTATTTTTTCTTTATTCATTTTTATTATTATAATGATAAAGCATAGAATCTTCTATCTGCATATTAATAGAAATCTTTGAAGTAAGTCCTAGTTTTTTTGCTTTATCTAAATTAGGAATATATCTTTCACTACTATTTGATATATTTTCTAGCACGCTAACTTTCGGTAATTTTTTAAATTTAAAGACAGATATTTTTTTTGCTAAGCTTTTTAAGCTATAATTGTCTTTTGCACCTGAATTAATTACATTAATACCCTTTAATTTCAAACTTAAAAACATCCAATTTGATAAGTCTATAGGGTGCATATAATTTCTAAAGATATTTATTTTGGATTTTAATTTAATGTTATTAGATTGTATTCTATTTTTTATAAACTCATCAAAAGCATAATTATTTTTTTTATTAAAACCAGAGCCACCAAAGGAAAAAGCTCTAAAAATATTTATGGTTTTGTTGCTTTTCTTTTCATATCCATGAGAAATAATATTTTCACATAGTTTTTTTGATAGACTGTACGTAGCAATTTCATCATCTATTTTAATACTATTTATATCATCTTCTTTCCATCCTCTTTTTTTATTTGTATGCTTGCCATAAACACTGCCTGATGACAAATAAGAAATAGACTTCGCATTAAAAGTTTTAAAAAAGTTTAACAGTTTTATAGTACTTTCTAAATTACCTTGAATATCTTCAACTTTAATATCACTTATTAAAGATACTTCTCCTGAAAGATGAAAAATATGATCTATATTTACTTTTTTTAAAATAAAATTATTTAAACTTCCTATTACAGGAAATATTTTTGTATTAAAAATAAGTTTTTTTGTATTGATAAAGTTTTTTTGTTTTCTAGTTAGCATATAAATAATGATGTTTAGTTTTTGAGTAGAATTAAGATAATCAATAGATTTAATCAACCACTTTCCGAGAAAACCAGATCCCCCAGTAATAAAAATATTTTTATTACGCAAATGTTTATATGAACGACTGTCAAAGACTAAATTAAATAATTTATTATATTGTTCTATAGACATATTAAGCAATTATTATTTAATAACTATAATTTTCATATGAAAATATATGCTTTAATAACTTAGTTATACTATGAGATTGGCGCAAAAAATGCATTTATTTCATATTACTAAGTATAATACCATGAAACAAATTTTAGCAAGCTTCTATAACCCAAATCTACTTAAAAACAATTACCCTCCATTTTTTAGACAGACTGAGGGATTTAGCGGAAAGTTTAATAATATTCAATATAAATTAAATGATTTTAATGCAGATTGGCAAATAATAGGTACTTGGGTACAAAATATAGATATAATAAAGGATAAAAAGCTTATATATATACAGGAAGAGCCTTTAGAGATAAAAACTCCTGACTCTACAATATTAGATAATTGTTATATAGCTTTAACTCCATTCAAATTAAACCATAAAATAAAACAGTATTTAACTTACACTTTACTTCAGTGGACATACGACCTAGATATAGTTTTTAAAAAAGGCATTGGTCACTGCATAAAACAATCAAATAATAGAAGTTTAGAGGATTTAATTTATAAAAAGATTCCAAAAAAAGAAAAGCTTTGCTCAATGATAGCATCAACTAAGTTTTTTCTACCTGGACATAAAAAAAGAATAAATTTTACTAAAGCAATAATTAATCACTTTAAATCCAAAATTGATTTTTATGGCTTTGGTTTAAATCCAATTAAAAATAAAAAAGATGCAATTGACCCTTACTTATTTTCTATAGCACTAGAAAATTCAAGTTATAACAATTATTGGACTGAAAAAGTTGCAGATGTTTTTTTAGGTTATACTTGTCCGATTTATTATGGCTGCAAAAACCTATCTAGTTTTTTCAATAAAAATTCTTATATTCAAATTGATATTAATGATATTGATAAATCTATATATCTAATAGAAAAGGTATTAGAAGACCCTTATTCAATAAGCTTTAAAAATATTTTATCTTCTAGGAACAAAGTATTAAAAAAATATAATTTGTTTAAAACTATTACGGATATAATAAATAACGAAATAAATTTAAATTAATTATAGATAAATTTTAGTTAACTAAAATTACTCCAGTCGCACCCTAAAGACTGGTAGTAAAAATGCTCATAAGGTTTAATAAGTTCTGGTTTATATTGACTTAAAACATTTAAACATTTCAACAAAATATCATTAAACTTATCATTCAATTTAATTTTTTTAATAGCGATACTTTCTTTTTGAAGAAAAAGGTTTTTATTTTGCTCAAAATCCCTTAAAAAAACTTCAAGGTAATAAAGTAGAATATTTTGACCTACACCTAATATTATTTTCCTATCTATAGGTGAATTTTTTCTAGTAATAAAAATAAATGCATCTATAGCTCTGAATAGGTTATCAAATAATATACCTCTTTCAGTTAGGCCAGCATTTATAAATGAATTAATTTTTTTTTTTTGTATAAATTTTTTATTACCAAACCAATTATTATTTTTATATATTAATAATTTAGAGGGATCTAATAATATTTTTCCTGAGCTAATTAAAGCTTGAACTAAAGACCAGTCTGTATACCCACCTCTTGTAGGATGATAAGCACTTAGTAATAATAAATCTTTATAAACCTCCGTATCAAAAAAAGAGAACAAGGTAGTGTTATCTCCTGCAAAGTTATTTCTATAACATAATATTCTATCTTCTGGGCTTTCTTCTCCTATATTAAAAGTATTATTTTTGTATATTCCTGCTGCTCTATTCCATAATGATATTATAGGTTTAATTCCTACAACTTTATTTTTTTTAAGTATATTATACTCAACTGCGCTATCTCCTATATTAACAATTAAATCATCATCACTTAATACTGTAGTATAAAGACTCGTACTTAATTTAACTGAATGATTCCAATTTTCTAATGCATTTTCAGGTCCTTTAGATATGTAGTTTAAAAAAGGTAAGTTCAAATTTTCTAAATACTGTTTCTTTTTTTGGTCCTTAGAATTATCCGAAATTATTAAATTAGCCTTAATACCCTCACAAAACATAATAGCAGAACTGATGCTAGCTTTAGAATCAGAAAAGTTTCTATTTGACGGCATACATATGGTTAAAAAGTTATTCATTTGTAGTAATTTCCTTATATTTTATGGCACATTACTTGCAGTTTTTTAACGTAATTTATAATATGCTATGTATTTAGAAAATAATAGATTTAAAAATACTGAACAGCTAATATTAAAAAAGCTTCTCGAAGATTCATCTTATTTTATTAAGCATGAGAAGTATAATATGGCCTTAACTCTTTTCGAGAAGTTAGATAAAAAATATTACAAGGTTCCTGAAATTCAGTTCAATATAGGCATTTCTTATTTCTTACTAGGAAAAAAGTATCTAGAAATGAAACAATTAGTGCATGCTATAAATTATTATGAAAAAGCTGAAAGTTATTTTAAGCTTTTAAGTAACGAAAATGCATTAGTTGACATATACATAAAAATTGCACACTGCTATCAATATTCGAGAAAATTTGATAAAATGAAAGATGCTCATGAGAAACTAGTAAAGTTAGACAAAAGGCCTGCTATATCTGAGGGCTTACTATGCTACTCAAAATTATGTTGTGCAGATTGGAATGACTTAGATGAAATAAATAAAAATTTAAAAAAAAGCTTAAAGAAAAATATATTCTCTATGACGCCTTTCACTTCTGTTTTAATTTCTGATGATCCAGAAGGACAATATTTAGCTTCTAAAAACTTTTCTATTCATAATTTTAAAAATACTAAAAAATATAATAAATTTAATAGAAATAAATCACATAAAAAAATTAAAATAGGTTACTTATCAAGTGACTTTTTTGATCATGCTACTTCCCATCTAGCGGTAGGTATGTTTGAACATCAAAACAATGAAATTTTTGAATATTATGCTTTTTCCTATGGTAAAATTGATGATAGTAAAGTATCTAGAAGAGTTAGAAAATCATTTCATAATTTTTATCAGGTCAATAATTTGTCAGATAATCAAATAGCTGAAAAAATTTTTAAACTTGAAATTGATATACTAATAGATTTAAAAGGTCATACTAAAGGAAGTAGATTAGAAATCTTATCTTATAGGCCTTCTCCTATTCAAGTTTCTTATTTAGGATTTCCTGGAACATTAGGGACTAACTTTATAGATTATTTAATTTTAGATAATTATGTTGTAACTAAAAATAATAGAAAGTTCTTCTCTGAAAAGATAGTTTATATGCCTAATTCATATCAATGTAATGATATAATTCATAAAAGTAGTTATAGTTCGCAAAAACATGACTGGGGTCTGCCAAAAGATAAGATAATACTATGCAGTTTTAATAACTCTCATAAATATAATAAAAAACTATTTGATGTTTGGGCTCATGTATTAAAAAATTATAATAATACAGTACTATGGCTTTTAGAAGACATAAGTATAGTAAAAGGTAATATTTTAAAATATTTCACTGATAAGAAAATAGACTTAAATAGAATAATATTTGCTCCAAGAATTGACAGCTGCTCTCATATTGAAAGAATGGCTTTAGCTGATCTTTTCCTTGACAGTTACCCTTGTAATGCTCATACCACTGCAAGTGAAGCAATATCTGTGAATTTACCTATTATAACTTTTTCTGGAAATACTATGTCTAGTAGAGTAGCAGGAAGCTTATTAAACGCTTTAGAAGTAAATGAATTAATTTGTTCAAGTTTTGATGATTATTTAAAAAAAATAAATTATTTAATAGAAAATCCTAATGTACTTAAAAAGATAAGAAATAAAATCAATAATAATAAATGTAAAGTTTTATTTAACCCTAAATTATTTTCACAAAATATTGAAAGAGCTTATCAAAAAATGTGGCTTAACTTCACAAATGGAAAGAAAATTGCAGACATAAAAATACTTAACAAGGAGAAATAAATGGATAATACTAATACTAACGATAAAAATGAATCAGAAGTTGAAAATAAAGGAACTAGATTAATAGCAAAGGCTAAAGAATTAGATTTAGAACCAAAAGTTATAAGTTTGGCAGAAAAAGCAGCTGCAAATGGTCATTTCGACGAGTCTATAGGGTTATTAGATAATCTTTTACATTTACAGCCATCTAATAAAAAGAAAATAACCTCATTGACTCTTAAATACATGAAAGAGAAAGAAAAAAAAGAAAATCTGAAAACTAAATAAATATATTTATTTAGTTAAGTCCAATTTTGCATATTCTAAGTTATTTGCCTGAGCAACTAGAGATAAAGACATCTTCTTAAGTATAATATTTTTAGTTAATTTGGCTGTCTCTAATGCTAAATCTGTTTTTTGAGCACTTTCAGCAGTAGCCTCTAGAATTGCTGCAGTTGTTGAAGTAACATTTCTTCTAGCTTCCGACGAGATAGTAGCGCCATTAACCTGTCCTTGATCAGTAGCTATTGTATTTTTTAAAGTATCTGAAGTAGATGTAGCAGAAGAAGCAGCAGTAACTGATGCTATTGAGCTGATACCTCCAATAGTAATTGTTAATTGATTAGAACCTGTTGGACTTGCTCCAATTGTTAAACTTATATCACTTGTTCCTAGTAAAGATATGTCATTATACTTAGTATTAGCTACTATATTATCAATCGCAGTAGTTATAGATGCAGTTTCTTTATTTAATGCAGCAGTGTCCTCAGTAGATAAAAGTGAATTGTTAGTATTTAAAATACCTAATTCAGATAGTCTAGTATTAAGACCTGAAATTTCATCTAAGGAAGTTTGTGCTATGCTTAATGCAGATAATGCATCTTCTAAATTACGGCTTGCTGCATAATTAGAAGCTTGATCAGCTTTTAAAACTTGAGAAAGGCCTGTTTGTGAAGAGCCTCCTCCATATGCAGTACTCCTGCCCAAAGCTAATTTTCTTATAGACTCTCTAATTCTATAAGTTGCAAGTTTAGATCCTAAATTAGATATTATTGAGAGGTCATTTGACAAATATATTCCTTATTTACTTAAAATATATTAAATATAACGACTAACTCTTTTAATTATTTAGTTAATATAAATACTTTTTAAATTATGAAATTAGAAATTAATCTAATAGTTTAATATTTCCAGCTACTGAAATTCTTTCTGATTTTGTAGAGTTAAATGGCATAACTCCATGTCTAAGATAGCTTGGCCACATGTATATAGTATTTTTTTTAGGTAGCTGAAATCTTGTTGAGATTGAAAGTTTATTATACTCTCCATACGAGAAATTTATACAGCCTGGAGGAAATCCTGTATTGCTAGGGTTTTTTTTATGTTTTTCATATTCATTCTTAATTATCTCAGGAACTTTTAAATATATAACAAAAGATAAATCAGCGTTATCATGTATATGTTCAGGATTAAACTCACCTGACTCTTGATAATTTATCCACATACCACTGAGCTCCGCGTTTTTAGGACTGTAAGAAGAACCAGAAAAATCGTTCCAACCATCTATCCACGCATTTACATAAGGAATTAAAGGCATGGTACACCAATCACCTCTATCATAATTACGAACTCTATCTATATGACTGGCCAGTTTTTTTGAAGCATCCTTATGCTCATCTAATTTTGCACCTTTATCTAAAAGTAATTTCGCAAAAACATCATCGATTTTAGTGTATAGTATATAAGGTCCCCAATGATTGATAGGATGCGTTGGAATTGTTTTATTTTTGTTACTATTTTGCATTCTAAGATACTTAAAAAATATATCTTTTAGTATTAGCAATTTTTATGCCAATTAATTATAGTAGTTCTAATAAAATTATTTTAAATTTTAGATTTTACTATACTTTAATATTTATATTAATAAATTTTCTAGGTAAGTCGTTTGTATGTTGATGAAGGAAAGAGTATTAGTAGTAGGTGCAAATGGTTTTATTGGAAATCATCTAGTAAATGAATTGATTTCTAATAAAGTACCTGTTACAGCCCTAATAAAGAATAATGCTAATACAAATAGTCTTAAAAAAGTAGGTTGTTTTAATATATTACATACTAATAATTTCAATGACAGCTCTATCATAAGGCAGCTTCAAATAAGTAAGCCTAAACATGTCATAAATTGCATGTGGGAAAAAACTAAAGAAGATAAATTTTCTTTATTAAAAAACTCACAACTTCTTTTACAACTTTTAAACTTAACCAAACAAATTGGAAGCGAAAGTTTTATAAACCTTGGAACATATCAAGAGTATGGCTTTTATAAAGAGTCAATATTAGAAAACTCTTTACCCATACCACAAACTGATTTTGGAAAACTAAAATACGCACACTGTCTTACGTTATTTGAAATTGCTAAAAGTTTAAGTTTGAAAGTTTGTCATTTAAGGTTGTCTGAAATATATTCAGTAAATAAACCTGAAGGATTTATATATAATTCACTAATAAAAAAGATTTCTAAAGGTATAGATAGAAAACTATTCTTTCCTATTGAAAAAAAAGATTATATTTTTGTCACAGATGTATGTAGAGCAATTATTTTTTTAATCAAAAATAATGCAGAAGGAATTTTTAATATAGGAGCCGGCCAATCCTTTTTAAGTAAAGATTTAATGAATATGATAGTACAACAATGTAATTCTAAGTTAATAATAAAACATATTAATAATGAAAATAATCAAAATTTTTATCTAAATATAGATAAAATTTACAACTTAACAGGTTGGAAACCCAGTATTAGCATATGGGATGGTATATCTATGTTACTTCAAGAGGAAAAATTTAAAAACCCTAATACTTTTGATAACTTTACAAAAACTATAAGAACTCTTTACAGATAACATTATCTCTTTAAATGAAAAACAAAATTTAGTATAATTTAAAAATAATTCGAAAAAGGTAAGTAATTGTCAGCTAAATATTGTCCCAGATGGATTTTTAATTTATCAGTAGCCTTCACAGCATTTGATTTTATTACAAGTGATCTTCCAATAAAAGCTTACGCTAAAAAATATTCTAAAGGCCTAAGTAAGCATTATGGTGAAATTAAACCATTAGAAATAGAAAGTTCTGCTGAAGCACTATTAAGGTTTTTAGTTGAAATAAACGCAGAGAATTCAGATGAACTTTTAAATGCTTTTGTATATTTCTGCTTAAAGTATAACTCCGATGGTTCAAAAAGAAAAATTAAAGGATTATTTGGTTCAGCTTTTGATGCTGCCAAAGAAATAAAATTTTCAGAATTAGATTGTTTAAAGACTTTTAAAGCTTATGTTTTTGGTTTAAGATCAGGCGTTACCTATAAACCTTCTGCAGGCTGGGATATTAATGATGAAGAGAACATAGATATTCTTTTAGAAA
>MDTB01095131.1_pt1 | contig 10264 bp, 3 predicted proteins | sample 811161 | NCBI WGS metagenome assembly MDTB01 (sample SAMN05326650, study PRJNA326480) | marine metagenome | isolation source: seawater | place: Mediterranean Sea | collected 2009
AGTGCTATAATTATTATTATTATTATATTATCAAACGATGCATATAATATACAAAATAGAACATATACATAGTCTATATAGAAACTTCTTTCTCACGTTAGATATTAATTGCGACGAGTATTGTTCAACAGTTGTTTTTTTTTTCAGCAGACCATAATGGATGACATAGGTGAAGATAGAAATGCTAGGAGGAAAGTTAGGAAAATCTTTTTACCATATAATGTTGAAGATGATGGTGTACATACAGATATTGCACAGTGGCGACTACGTAAATTAAAAACCGATAGTGACGAAGTTGATGAAGATGATCCAGATAATTTTCATCAACATCATCATTCTATAAAGTCACCACTTCCACCACGTCCAAAAAGTGCCGGGGAAATTTTAGATACCACTGGCAGGCCAGTTCCACCGTCTGAAACAAAGGCCGATAAATTTGCAACTCCTCGAATAGACGAAGGTGCTAGAACACCACGTATAGGAGCAGATTGGCCAGTGGCACAGTTTGCAAGGAAATTTAGAGAAGAAATATTTCGTGGTAGACATTTAGAAAAATATGAAGCGGTGGCAATGACACAAAATGTAGAGCTAGCAGGCCGCACAAATAAATTGGAATTAGAAATGGATAATGCCATTAGTGGCACAATAAAATGTTATTCGAAGCTACGCAAAGAATATATTAAACAACGTGATACTTTACCTATAGATTTTTTAAAATATGATGTTGCAGATGGAAAAGGTTTACCATATATTCGTGAAAGGGCTGCTGGTAAAATATATAAATGGATGAATAGAATATTAATGAAACGTGTTGGAAGGCACTTTGCTGTGTGGATAAAATTACTTATGTGGTTTCGATGGTTACGCAAAGTGAAACGTGGGTTAAAAGTCATGGTTAGGGTCTCACGTAGAATTAGTATGCGAAAATGGAAGTTGCATACATTTTTACATCGAGAGGCAGAACGTTTACGAGCAGCGATTGTTTTACAAAGATTGATTAGAGGGCATTTTGGGAGGAAAAAAGCATATAGGCAATTAAGAATAAATGCGGCACATGCAATACAAATGCGACTTCGAATGTTTCAAGCTGTAACATTAGTTGACTATCATAGGAGGCGCAGAGAAGGCGCAAAAGCAATGCAACGCATGTGGCGTTATATGCAATTTAAAAAACATTGTGTAATACTGATGCAAACGTGGTATCGTATGAGGCGAGCAAAAAATGAGTTTTTACAAATTAAAGAATCTACTCGAAAGATCATGGAAAAATGGCTTGCATCCTTTTTAGCTAGGAAACAGCGTGCATATTATTTACATCTCAAACGGGGTAATTTAGTTGCATCAAGACATTGGCGAGGTAAAGTAGCCCGAAAATTATATTGGAGATTACATTGTGCACGTTTGATACAAGCAAGGTGGCGTGCAAATATGGCACGTTGGTTAATTTTTCACATGTTTCGTCGTCGTGCCGTTTTAAAAATACAGCCAGTATGGCGCGGATATCTAGGTCGTATTATTTTTATCAAACGCAAAGCTGGACAAGTATGTATACAAAAATATTTCTTAAAATGGACTGCTGAGCGCAATTATAAAAAAATGATTGCTAGTCGTAATCGTGCAAAAAAAAGTGCGCGTATACGTGTATCAGTCCGCCCAATTCATGGTATATCCCATATTATAGCAGCTGTAAAACCGGGTACGGTAGAGTGGCGCTGGGAAAGGCAAAAGCGGGGTATGCCACCAATAGCAAAAGCGGTATGGATGGCGAAGAGAGGATTGGAAATTTTAGCATTCCGTGTATCCGATGGGGTTGATTATAAGATTGTAATGGAACACAAAGAATTGCAACAGCGATGGGAAATGTATCGTTTGCGTGGTAAAAGAACGCCTGGGCCTTATTCAAAGGCGTTTTTAAATTTATTGTTTGATCAATTAAAAGTTAGCCCATTACATGGCACGGCACAAATTGTACGCACTACAAGAACTGAGCGTGGTAAGAAAATTGGTGCATTGACACACAAAGTGGGGAAAAGATGGTTTATTGTTACAGTATGGTTATATAATGAAGAATATTGCTGGAGAGCATTCGATCCTCAAAATCAAAGGACATATCGTGGCACTGTCCTACGCCGCGAATTGGAGAAAAGATTAAATAGGTATGATGCTGTGGAAGAGTTAAACGAAGAATACAGGCAATTTCCATTATTATCAAAGAAAGCGTTTGGTTGGGTATTGGGTAGAATGGTTGTCTACGATAGATACGCAATGCAAGCATTTTGGAAATCACCTATATATGATGAAGGCATTTTGATACTTGATCAGCAGGAAGATGTTATGGCAATGCGCATTCAGTGTGGTTTTCGTTGTATGTTGGCACGTGGGAAATTATTTGAAAAAATTAAGGAATGGTATCGGAAGATGTGGGATAAGGAATATCAATCGTATTATTATTTCTCTCGAATTACTGAGACAAGAAGCTGGGATCAACCATTGTTATTGTGGAGAACAAACCGTTGGGATATTGAGCCTATCGATATTTGGGATCCTGTTATTCGTGATGGGGAACAATGGTACTTCAATGGCGCACGTGATGCGTGGAGTTATCTATCTGAAGCCGAAGCAGCAGACATTATCGGCGCATTTTACAAGAAACATATTATGGGTGATAGTTGCTCATTGCCTTCGTTGGCTGATTTAGCAAAAGCGGTCAGATTCAAAGAATTGGTGCTAGATGCGTATGAAAAACATCCAGAAAAGATGTCGGCTATTGTGAATATGGCATTATTAACCCACACTTCTACGCACAATTATAAGACTGCAAGGCAATTGTATAAAAAAGCGTTGAAATTATCAGATGCTAATCCAACTATTTTATATTCTGTCGGATTGTTTGAATTGGCTGATCGTACTTTCAGATACCAAGAGCCGCGATGGCAATTAGGATTAAAATATATAAGCGACGCAAAAGAATTGGATCATCGTCGAGACAAATTTGGTACAGCGGAGAAAATGTTTTTTAAATTTGCTGTTATTATTGGTTCGAATGACCCTAGATCATTACGCAATTGGGCACTTGTACATCAATGTATACGCGAGGATTATAAAACTGCTGATAAATTGTACTGTCGTTCATTAACGCTTGATCCATATGATGAAAATACTCAAGTAAATTACGATAATTTTGTGCATGAATTCCGTAAAGGGGGTAAATATGATCGTGCCGGTCCACCAATTGCTATTAAGAAAAATTGTACATTAAAACGTGAGGAGACTATTGACGGGCAACACTGGCAATTGTTTCAGAATCCAGAAGCAATTTTAAAAGCCCATAGGACTTTTTGGTATTGCGTTCCAGCTGCACGTACAAGATGGGTGTCGCCGAAATGGAAGCCACGTGGATTCTTGCCAACCGAGCTTCAAATTATGAAGGCCAAGAAACGAATTGTAACTGCTGAAAATCGTTATCGTAAGAATACTATTGTTGAAAAGGCAAAGGCAAGAGAAAAGGGCCAAAATGCATTTTTAAACAAATTAGAAAAACGAGCTAAAGGGGGTTTAACATCACCTGGATCTAGTAAGCCTGCAACCTCAGCAAATACAAGTCCAACTGGAAGTCAACAATCCGATGATTTATACCACGGTGGCAGTTTGGCTGAATTGTTAGGTGCAGCACCAGGTAGTCCAGTAGCAACTGAATTAACCAGTATGCAACAAATGTTAATCGCAACTAGCCAACGATTAATAGAATTGGAGGCCAAGCAGAATGAGAATGACGAGTTAGAACGTATAAAATCGATGGTAGAAGAGCAAAACGCGAAGATTTCTCAATTAATGGAGTCATTACAAAAGCAAGAGAGTGGATTCGAAAAACCAGAAAAAATGTAAAAAAAGTGGTCCATCATTAATATTTAAAATGCGGGTATGCATAATATAACCTATCATAAAAAACATTTCATAATCACCCGAAGTATCAAATATTACGTCGAAAACGAGTATATCAGAAGTATTTATCTTCCAAGTAAATTTAAAAGTGCGCTTACTCCCTCTCCACTTATTGATTTATCATTATCACTCCCTGTCTCCTTCTTATTTGATTTTTTCTTCAGCTGTCGCCTTGCTTTAATTTTCTTGCTTCTATCCATCCATTGTAACCAAACAGCAATTGCATCACTAGTATATTTTGCCATGCCAATTGTTGCCAATTCACCTAATCGACTTGTTACATCATCTTCAACAGACATGAATTCTGTATCATTATCATTACGAAATGATTTTTCTAATGCTAACAATAATTTTGCAGCTTCTTTTAATATTTCTACATTATCAATTTTTGATGGAAAATATAGTCCTTTTAGTGCTTCAATCGAAACTACTTCAGGTTTAATACGTTCTAGTATTCTACCATACGCACATTTAATAGATTGTTCTTGTTGGATATTAGATTTGTTGATTGATATACGATTCGGATGCTGCCTCAATCCAAGTAATATATGGCCTAGATTCATTACCTTGCAATTTGAATTTTCTATTTTTTCAAACCAACAAGCATAATCTTCAATACAACTGAAAGTGCTATCTTCTGGATACCCTTTAAATAATATGCCTTCATCAGCATCATCAAAAAATACTTTACGACGTAACATAATAGTAGGATGTGCAATAGAACAAAAGAAGAACATACTCCAATTTACGAGCATATGATTAGTTGGGTTGGAAATAATTTTTCGATTTTTCATAAGAACAATATTTGTGTCAAGGCTATGGTTATCATCCTTCTCGTCATTCGTATTAATGTAATCATTATCATAAATTTTCATAATGCCTGTTCCAATGATATCGTAAGTTGGATTCATTTTAAATGCGTTTATTTGATACCAAAATCTTTCTGGGTGTGCAATATCATCACTATCCATGCGTACAATAAACTTTCCCTTACTTCGTTTAATACCTACATTTAAACTGCGTGCTATACCAATATTGTTTTCATTTTGAATCACTACTATGCGTTTATCTTTCTTTAAATATGCATTTAATATACCGTTGGTTTCATCAATAGAGCCATCATTTACAATGATAAATTCAAACTTAGTATATGTTTGGCATAAAATACTATTGACTGCTTGTTCTAAATATTTTGCACCGTTATATACGCACATAATCACAGAAAGAAATTCCTCCTCGTCATTAGCGTCATGAGAATTGTTAGTTGCTGTTTCTTGTAAATACAGTTCACCAATGTGAACACTGGGAAAAAAGTTTCGTTTATATTTTACTCTATTCAATAATAAATTACGATTTTTTACATATTGATTTTCTAATAGATTTGCATCATTCACTGTGCCATATATAGCATTTTCAAAAACATCTTGTACACGATTCACGGTCAATACAGACATTATTGGTAAAGTAGGACAAGCACATAGCGGATACATTTTTACAAAGTTAATCTTGTGGTTTTCATCGGTTGCTGATTTTTTCCCTTTTTTTAATACTTTGTTTCCATTCACTTCAAGTAAATTAGGGTGCGAGTATCCCTTTTTTCCAAATTTTGCTTCAATTCTTTCCATAATAGCGGCAATATGTGTTCTTCTATATATGGAGCAGCATAAATCAAATGGATAATTCCAATCAGCTGTACCTTCGCTGCGATCGAAAAACGCCAAGTTGATGGTATTTTCAAATGTCTGATTCAAACTTGTAAAAAAAGTAGGTCTTGCTGCTTTTGCATTTTTTGGGTGACAATATGTTACGTTTGGATTTAATTTTAAATGCACCGAAAATAATTTCGATCCATTCTTTGCATCATCGTACACATTTGAAATCAAATTTAAAGATATATCTTGATAAAATAGCACATCATCAACAGCAAAGATTATATAAATATTTTTGTTAATAGCACCAAAAGTATTATTAACCATTTGTTCCAATTGAAGTGAAAAATCTTCTCGATTTTTCTCTTTAATAAAGTTAACATTTGGATACGACTTTATAACATGATCATACGATTCTTTGTATGATTCACTAGTATTATCACCTTCCTTGTCTGTGAACGTATATAATACATTGACAATAAATGAAATTTTTTCGTCACCACATTTTACATGCGCGTAAACCGACGATAAGAATTGACTTAATTGAAATGGTCGATCTTTTGAAAAGCATATTATATTAAATAATTGATTTGTTGCATTTTGGATTAATGAGGTCATCTTCTTCAGGATCCCACATTCACATTTCTTGTATTATTTTCTTTTCCATTTGTATTGGATCTTATAATTGTTAACATTTATTTTAGAATAGTGGCTAGTCGCAATTATTATTTATTATTCATTCACCTGGCCTTGTATATATGTATGTTATTATAGTGCAATCTCAAATAATGGGGACCTAACATTTCATAATTTTTACAGGTAAATAGCACTACTATAATATATTTCACACTTCGGATACACATATATATCACAACACACAACATACATATATGTTATATAGTAATATCAACTAATATAACAAAATGCGAGAATTCAAATACAAGAACAATATGCAAGTATAAATACGAATGATAATATTTATATATATATAAATAATTATGCAATATCAAAAAGCGATTACTAATGTGAACCAATATTTAAGAATATTATACGGCCCATCTTCAATAGATAGAACTCAAATAAGTCGTCAAACAGCCAGTGAACAATTGCTGCTCTTTCAAAAAGATAAATTAGCATGGATATATGTAAAAGATGTGATCAATAAGATAGAAGATGCACCAATTGCTAATAACGAAGCATATTACCAAGCATATTATGGTGCATCTACATTATATTGGAAAATTATTAATGAAGGAGATCAACTAGCTATTGATGATCGACTTTTTTTATCTAATTCAATTTATACGTGTATTTTGCAGATGAAATGTGTCCATCTCACTCAATATTCAAGTATTTTAAAACGTCTATGTCTAGCTCATGTACATTTACCCTTGCAAAATATCATTAATGAAAAAATATTAAACGCCTCTTTTAATGCCCCATTTAAGCTACTTGAAATAAGCAGTAGTAAAATGTCAGAAGAAAATTTCAACGATAAAGTAATAACTTGGTTACATATTGTATTGAACGAATCAAACAGCTATTTATATGAAAAAAAAGCAAATAATAATGATGACAATGAAGGGGCAAACGTAAACAATTTATTAATGTTAGAAAAGTACGTAGACGCATTAAAGGCGCATGGGGCAACCGTGGCAATATTTATTAGTAAATGTGTTGAAAGTTTATTGCAAACTAATCATATTTCCGAAACAGTAAAACTATCAAATCAGAAAAAAATGTTAAATTGTATCAACACTTGGATATTAGATGGTGATATTTCCCCACAATGCATCGCTGAATCTACTAATTTGATTCAAATTGCACTATCATTAAATTCAATAGAGAACGTAGAGTTATTAGAGAATCTTATATTGAATTATAGCCGATATGAATTGGATTATTATGTACATAAGCAAATTGTTGAAGGTATTCATATATTACATCTGAAATGGCTTGAAATGTATACAAAACAACAGCAAGTACATAAATTATCTAATAATAATATGAATAATGATAGTGATCAGCATCAGCAATTGTATTACAGTCTTGAAAAAATTCTAGGTAGGGCATATTTGTCAATCGATGAAGCGTATGCCTGGCTAAAAGATTTAAGCAAAAATGATGATAGTTTTATTCGATTGAAAATGGAGATGGTACAATTCAATATTAGCAATTTATCCAATAAAATTCATTCATTTGAAAATGCAAATATGGCATTGACATTTTTTGATAATTTTGGGGATAACCCAATACTAACTCAACACGCAAATTTTTACGAGAATTTTATACAATTATTAGTAAATGCATGTAGTATGTTGCATTTGTGTTATTTGGAAGATTTTAATTTTGAAGGATTGGATGAAGTAGAAGCATTTCATTTCTTTCGTTCCCATGCTCGAGAGACTATGTTGTTGATTGCATCTTCTTGGACTAATGTAAATGCATATAAATGTTTGCAATCGATTGTATCGTTATTGAATAATATAGAATCAACGGAAAGTGCTGAAAGTATTTTCTGGTTATTGCATGAATTAGATGATGCATGTAATACTATTGATGGAGATGATGAAAATATAAATGAAAATTCCATTCGTACCGATGAAAGTATACAATTATGGACCCAATTGTACACAGGCATACTGTCATTGCCATCTTTTCAACAACCGATAACAATGCTTCGTAGCATATACCAGCTAATAGAAAAAAATAATGATAGTGTCATATGTTATTTTAATGCATCTACCATCATCCAACAATTAATCGAGCTTTTAATCAAAGAATTATATTATCAACCGCATCAATCAGTACAAGTGCATTGTGCACGAGCATTGTATTATTTATTAAGTAATGTAAAAATTTGTAAAAAACTAAATCAAGAATGCGACGTAACATTTATTCACGATGTTGTTACATTTTTCATCGAGAAGGAAAATGCGAATAACAATGTTAATATTGAAGTTCGAAGATATATCTATTGTAGTATTGTATCTTTGATAAAATATTATTATTCAAATACAAATAATAATGCAAATGATGGTAGTGTTATAATGGGATATTTAAAATGCATATTTTCATCTATGTGTAACCGTTTGAAATCTATCGCGAGTAGTGCTAATCAATGTAGCACTGCTCCAGCGCTGCATAGTGCGATGGAATCCTTTTTTTCGGAGATGAATTTGATAAATGATATTTTAAGTACAATGGCATATGACATAAATATTATTGAAGATGATAACTACAATGTTTTATTGGTAATACAAAAAATGGAACATTTATATACAACATGTATATTAAATGATGTGATATTTTCGGTACTAAAATTAGTTTCAGAAACTCCCACTATCACAAGCAATAAATTATATTGGATAAAGATGGAGCAACAATTTTTGAAACTATATTTACACGTAATTGAAGCAAGTGGAATGGCTATTTTCCAGTTGAAAACATTAGAAATTATATTCACAAATACAATGAAAATATTCAATGATAATCATTCCAATGCTAGTTTAAAAGCAGGGCATGTAGAAACATTAAATATGGTGCAAAAATCAACGATTGAAAATTATAGTAACATCTTAAAATTTTCAGGTACAAATAACATCACCGCTTGTAGTAATGCCATAAGTCGTGTTTATGAATTTGTCTGGGCTCTAAACTCATATTTAATGCCAAATTTGTCACATTTTATTTTTCAATATCAACAACAAGGAATTGGCAACAACGATGGTATGCCATTACTACCATCTGTGGATTCATATACGACGTTTTTAAGTGTAATAGATGAAATAACCTATATACCATTGAATAACTCTCGTTTATTAGAATTTAGTAAATTGAATGATTTGTTATTGAATGGCTTGAATTTGTCGATGTATATGTTGGAATATATTTGTGTTCTTTGTAAATCAAATTATCAACGTTTACAACGTGATCAAATAGGAAGAAAAATTATAAATACATATATTCGTATATATGAATATTACATTCAATGTAATCTTTTATGTGGCAATAATTTTAATATGGAGCTTTTGAATAAGAACTTGGAAATAACATTAAATAAATTGTTGCTTCCTGCAATGTGGAATAAATTGACTGTAATATTGCAAAATAACATTGCACGATTAGTACATAGCATTTGCGGCAATAATGATGATAATACTGAGAACAATCGATCTCTAGTATCAGAATTTCTATTAGCAAAGAATCAAGTGTTGCAGAAGATTTTTTTTATCGGTGGCGGGATGAATGGCATGCCAAATCGTATAGTACCAAGAAGAAAACTATTGAAATTTATGAAGAAATATGTGAAAAGTTTGTAAAAATTTAAAAAAAATAAAAAATAATTACTCGAAAATATTATTATTTTTTTTTATATTTTTACAAAAGTAATATTATAAATCATATATTATATCTAGATAATATGTTTTATTAATTTCGTATATGATATACGTAGAGAGGATCCGCTCTAGATATACGGCGGTAAATCTAAAATATTGTGTAGTTTTTAAAAAATGTACAATATCATCTTTTTTCAATTTTAGTTTTTCCTTCTACACTGATAAAAAAAATATTACCATTAATACGTATATATATACAAATTAAATATATATGATATATTTTTTTGGTATTTCGTAAAAATAACATTTCGCAAAATGTACTAAGATGGGTCA
>MDTB01103026.1_pt1 | contig 10264 bp, 8 predicted proteins | sample 811161 | NCBI WGS metagenome assembly MDTB01 (sample SAMN05326650, study PRJNA326480) | marine metagenome | isolation source: seawater | place: Mediterranean Sea | collected 2009
TCATGAATAAAATTGAAATAACAGCTAATATCTGAGGTAAGGTTATATTCAAAAATTTTTGTAGAGGATCAGCTCCATCAACATCAGCTGCTTCATATAGTTCTTTTGGAACAGCCTGAAGACGGGCAAGAATAAATAAAAATGCCAAGGGAAAATATCTCCAAATTTCAAAAATAATTACAGTTGTTAATGCTAATCTTAGTTTAAAGTCAAAACCAAATATATTTAAAGTTACGTATTTTTGACCTAATAGATTTATTGGTCCATCAATTATTTGATAATTAATTAATAAATTATTTAAAGTTCCACTCGTTGGATCAAGTAGAAGTTCCCAAGTATATGCAAGCGCAACAACGGGTGCAACATATGGAAAGAGAAGAACACTTCTCATGTATGTTCTTCCAAAAAATTTTTGATTTACTAGTTGAGCAGCCAAAACTCCAAATATAATCGCTCCTATAGTTCCAAAAAATGTGTAATAAAATGTAGTTAATAGTAGATTTATAAATTCTTTGTCTTTTACTACTTTTTTGAAGTTATTTAGAGTAAATTCATATGTTAACAGTATGTTCTGTGACTTGCCCGATAAATTAGGTTTAAAAGATTTTAATTTTTTTTTTGGTATTTCTTTCCCTTTTATATTTTGAAAAACAATTTCTAGTTGTTCTCTATATTTTTCAGGCCAATTTCCAAGTTCGCATTTAAGTATATTTTTTTCAAATTGACACCTTTCATCTAAATTAATTGCTTCTAAACCCTTTGGGAATTTATCTTTAAATTTAACATTTTTAATTTCTTGAGTAAGTGAACTGTTTCTTAATTTATAAATTATTTTTATTTTTGTTGGATTATCTGTTACCGATTTTACTAATTTTTTTGCTCTTGGTTCAGGTATTCTGATATCTTTAAGTTCAACATTTTTAAAACTTATCCAGATATTAGAGAATATTGGAAATAAAATTATAGAAAATACTAAAAGGATCGAAGGAAATATTAAAAGATATGCTGTTCTTTTTTCAATTTTTGCAAGTTTTGTTGTCATATAAAAAAAGCGGATAATTAATATTATCCGCTTTTTAAAATTATTAAATTACTAGAAATTAGCTAGTACAGTATTGATTTCATCAACTGCTTGATCAACAGTTAATTGATCATCAATGAATTGTCTAGTGATTCTATTTAAGAATTGTGAGTTGATTATTTTAGATGCTCTTGATAATTCACCCTCTTTAACTCCCCATCTATTAGCAGTATCTAGTCCAGCTACAATATTGTTAATTACATCTGCTGAGTATAGATCTGTTAAAGGAGCTTTTCTATCAACACCGACAGGTAATTTACTCCAAGCTTGTGTAAATGCACTTGGGTCACTTGAATTACCTCTTCTAACTGGGAATTTGCCTTCTGGTGCTATAGATAAAGTACTCGTATATCCTTCATCCATCGAATAGAGAATAAATTGTTTAGCTTCATCTGTATCTGCATCTGCTGTTATTCCAAAGTATCTAACATCTGCCCATGCAGCACCTTTAACATTATTAGGTCCACTGAAATTAGTAATAAAGCCTGTTTTAGAAGCCAATTCAGATGATGTTGGATCACTATTAATTGTTGGCGGTGCAGAGTCTCTTAAACCAGCTAACTCGTCCATGATAAATGGTGACCAAATTATCATTGGAGTTTTGCCAGCAAAATAAAGTTCTCTTGACTGTTTCCAATAAAGTTCACCTGGAGGACTAGCTTTCGCTAATTTTTTGTAAAACTCTAAAGAATTCTTTAATGCTCGACCTTGTTTTTTAGTTCCACCTTTTTTAACTAAATTTACGCCATTCGCCAGCATAACATGTTCCAGAACTTGACTCATAAAGTTCTCATCAGTTTTAGTTGCTGCAACAAATCCGAACATATCTTTGCTAGATAAAGTATCTATTGCTTTTTCTATGTTTGCGTAAGTTGTTGGTGGCTCTAAACCAGCATCTGCAAATAAATCTTTTCTATAAACAACCATTTGTGTCCAGCCGTCTACTGGTACGGCTGCAATTTTGCCGCCCTTCTTAGCCATCTTTAAAGCACCTGGAGCAAATGTTTTCTGTCCAAGTGTTTTAACTACGTCATTATTTGCATCAACATCTAAAATTCCTGCTTCAGCCCACGGCAATACATATTGAAGCGTATGGTAAATTACATCAGGAAGATCTCCTGCTGCTGCCGCTGCTGTTGCTCTTGTACCTAAGTCCTTTTCACCAATTGGAATTACTTCCACGCCAATACCAGTTTTTGCTTCGAAAGCTTTAGCCATTTCCTCTTGTTTAGCCATTCTTGCTGGTTGAGTTTCAGTCGTCCAGAACTTGATATCTGCAAAAGCAAATGAATTGAATACAAATGCAAACGCAGTGATCATTATTAATATTTTTTTATTCATATTTTCCCCTCTTTTTAAAAATTAAATTTAACAAACTACTCGTTGAATGAAACATAAAATAAACTTGTAAATATAATAATAATCGTACTACTCTAAGTTGATTCAAATACTTTTAAAAGAATTTCCATTGCTCTCAAATAAATGACAACGAGATGCATCAAATCCAATTTTAATTGTATCTCCAACTTTTATATCTGTATCTCCATCAGTTTGAACAACTAATGGATCTCCTTGTTTTTCTAAATACAAATAAGTTCCTGAACCTAATTTTTCTACAACAAAAACTTTACTTTCCCATAATGCGCCCGATTTATCATTTAATATTAAATGTTCAGGTCTAACTCCAATTTTTACAGCATCTCCCTCTTTAATATTTACAGATATTTTTGGAACGATTAATTTTCCAGATCCCATAACATCTACTTCTGTACTTTCAGAATTTTTGCTTAAAACTTTGCTATCTATAAAATTCATTTTTGGAGAACCAATAAATCCACCAACAAACAAATTCTCCGGATTATTATATAGATTCATAGGTGTTCCATTCTGAGAAACTATTCCATGATCTAACACAACAATATCATTTGCAAGGGTCATTGCTTCTGTTTGGTCGTGAGTTACATAAATCATTGTTGCATTAAGCTGATCATGTAATTTTGCTAATTCTACTCTCATTTGAACTCTTAAAGCTGCATCCAAGTTCGATAACGGCTCATCGAATAAAAATACTTTGGGTTTTCTTGTGATCGCTCTTCCAATTGCAACTCTTTGACGTTGACCTCCTGATAATTGCTTTGGTTTTCTCTTTAGGTATTCTTCAATTTGCAAGATCTTAGCTGCCTCCATAACTCTTTGTTCGATTTCCTCTTTTGACTTTTTCTCAATCTTCAAGCCAAAAGCCATATTATCAAATACAGTCATGTGTGGGTAAAGTGCATAAGACTGAAATACCATCGCAATATTTCTTTCTTTAGGAGGTAAATCGTTAACAATTTTATCGTCAATCGATATAGTCCCAGAATTTATTTCTTCTAAACCTGCAATCATTCTAAGAATTGTAGATTTACCACAACCGCTGGGTCCTACAAGAACAGTGAATGACTCACTTTTTATATCTAATGAAACATCTTTAATAACATGTGTGTTACCAAAATATTTGTTAACTTTACTTATACTAATGCTCGCCATTATTTATTTAAATTATTTTTTATATTTAATTATAGATTTTATTAATTTTATCATCAAAGGTTTTTGTTTGTTTAAATTATATTATTATAAATGAAGCATTTTCCCAATTTGTTGCTAACATTTAATAGTTTTATAGGACATTTTGGTCTATCTTCTTTGTGACAGGCTAGCATGTTTTTTTAATACTTCGGCCGAAATAATTTTTGCCTCTGCTGTTTTCTTGATATTCCAAATTTTTTCTTTAGCAATTGTTGTTGATATTTTATTGTCAACGATTGGAGATGGGTAATCTTTGCCTAATTCTAAATTTAATCCCTTTTGTTCGATGAATGTAAGTTTCCATGGTTCATGAATTATTTTTCCTTGAATATTTTTTAATTCAGGAACCCATTTTTTAATAAATTTTCCATCAGGATCTTGATCCATAGATTGCTTTATAGGGTTGTAAATTCTTATTGAGTTTATGCCTGTTGTGCCTGATTGCATTTGAAATTGTGAATAATGAATACCTGGTTCATAATCTGTAAACAATTTTGCTAAATATTTTGAAGTTTTTTTCCAATCAAGCCATAATTGATAGGATGCAAAAGAGACAAGCATTGCTCTCATTCTAAAATTAATCCAACCATTATATTTTAGATATCTCATACAAGCATCTACAAATGGGTATCCCGTTAAACCTTTTTTCCAAGCTAGAAAATAATCATCATTAAAATCATTTTCTCTAATACCATTATAAGCACTGTTCATATTTCTAAACTCAATCTCTGGCTCATCATATAATTTTTGAATAAAATGGCAGTGCCAAGCCAATCTGCTTTTAAAGGCAATTAGAGATTTTTTGTGGGAAAAAGATAAATTTGTATTTAATTTTTCATTGGTTTTATTTATTATTTCTTTGATTGAAATGTTACCAAACGCAATGTGTGGACTTAGCCTAGAACAAGAGTTTTCTCCTGTAATTGGTGAAGACATTTCTCTTTGATAATTTTCAGATCTTTCGTTTAGGAAAGAGTTTAAGAGTTTAATTGCATTACTTCTTCCACCCTCTTGAATTTTACCGTGATCTAAATAATTAGTTTCAATTCTAGTTAAGTTTTCTTTGTAATCATCTTTAATAAATAGACAATTTAAATTAACATTAATATTCTTACTATTTATGAATTTATTCCAATTATAAGACCATTTATTTCTAATTCTATGATTTAATTGTACTCCAAATTGATTAGAAATTTTCCAACTAATTTTTTTTTCTTTAAATATAAAGCTACATTCTTTATCTAAATTTGTAATATAAGAATTCTTAAATATAATATTTGAATAAATTTCGTTTATTTTAAATTTATCAATTAAATGTTTTAATATTTCTGTTGTATTCCCGTAATATATATTAAGTTTTGCATTATACTTTTCTTTAAAATCATTTGACAATTCTTTTAATGAAGATTTTAGAAAATCTAAGTGAAATGAACTTGATGTGGGCAATTTATGATATTCTTTATCAAAAATATAAACAGGAAGTATTTTGCCTGATTTTGTAGCTTCATTAAATGCATCATTATTATAAATACGTAGATCGTTTCTAAACCATACGATTTTATTCATTTTTAATTAAAGATTGATTTTGAAAGTTCTTGTAGTTTTCTCGTCTGAAATTTTTAAAATTTTGAATTTCGGGGATTTTTCTAATTTTTGACCCTTATTTGTTAAAAAAGATTTCATTTTTTTAACCTCGCCTTCGGGCATTTTTCTAGTGTACTTTAAAGTATGTTTTTTTGTTCCAATAACAAATATTGTTTTCATGTGTCTTAATTACAAATTATATTGTCAACTGTCTCTGTGACAAAAGTTTCAATTTTATTTAAGTGAATTTTAAAAAATCTAAAGTTGTCGAGAATATACTTAATCAGAAGGTTGTATTCAAATATTATATTTTAAGAAAACAAAAAAAAAATTGTTGAATACAACCTAGTTAAAATTTATTTTTAAAGGTAAGGAGGTGCAAATGCTCAAATTAACGCCACCTGATACTTAGCTGGTGAGAAAATTCTTATTATAAATAACAATAATTAAATCTATTAATTAGATTTAGCTAATAGTTATAAAAAGGGGGGTTTATTTAATATTATTTAAAGAAAACTCCCCTTTAATAGTTTTTAGCCATAAATTCTTTAATTCTTTTTGTGCCTTCTATAATGTCTTCAGTGCTTCTTGCATATGAGAGACGAATTGATGAATTTCCTCTCTTTTGATCAAAATCAACTCCAGGTGTAATAGCAACTTTTGCATCATCTAAAACTTTTCTACAAAATGATAAGCTGTCATTTGAATAATCAGATATATCCACGTAAATATAAAATGCACCATCTGGTGGAGAAAATTTTGATAAACCAGATTTTGGTAATTCATTTAAAAGAATTTCTCTGTTTTTTTTGTATACCTCGACATTTTCTTTTAATTCATCATCAGAATCAAGAGACGCAAGTGCTGTTACTTGGCTAGCGTGAGGTGGACATACAAATAGATTTTGCGAAAGTCTTTCTATTTGTCTGACATGATCATCTGGTACAACCATCCATCCAACTCTCCAGCCTGTCATTGAAAAATATTTAGAAAATGAATTAATAACATAACAGTTATCAGTAATTTCTAATGCTGAGTTTGGTTTATCTTCGTACTGAAGACCGTGGTAAATCTCGTCGCTAATGAAACTAACATTGTTTTCATTTGCAGTATTGATTAGGTTTTCTAGTGATTGCTTATTTAACATTGATCCAGTTGGATTTGCTGGAGAAGCAACTAAAATGCCATTTAGATTATTATTTTTAATATCCTCTGGAATTGGTTGAAATTTATTTTCAAGTCTTGTTTGTATGTCGATAGTTTCTAAACTTAATGATTTTAAAATTTGTCTATAACTTGGATAGCTTGGTGAACCAATACCAACTCTATCACCACTATCGAAGAGTGCTGAAAATGATAATATGAAAGCTCCAGATGAACCTGTTGTTATAACGACTCTTTTTGGATTTAAATCAATATTATACCAATCGCCATAAAGTTTCGAAATTCTATTTCTTAATTCTGGCAGACCTAATGCAACTGTATAGCCAAGACTATTTTTGTTTATTTCTTTTATAACAAACTCTTTGGCAATTTTTGGCGCTGGTGTACCTGGTTGACCGACTTCCATGTGAATAATATTTTCACCTTGTTCTTCAGCTTTTCTTGCAGATTCCATCACGTCCATAACTATGAATGGGTCAACGTTAGATCTGTTAGATTTTTTCATTTTTATATTTATTTATAACAAATAATAGTAGAGTTTAAGTATGAAATTTTACCAACCTAAAGAACTTCCAAAAATTATGGTTGCTCCGAACGGAGTACGACCAATGAAAAAAGATCATCCAAAAGTACCAATAACTATTGAAGAAATTGTTAATACAGCAAGATTATCGTTTGAGGCTGGTGCTGAAGCAATTCACTTTCACATTAGAGATAAGAGCAGTCAACATATATTAGATTACAAAGATTGTAATGAAGCACTTATCAAATTAAATAAGGAAGTTCCCAATATGCACTTACAAGTGACTACTGAAGCCGTTGGAAAATATTCACCAAATGAAATGAGAAAATATGTTTATGATGTCAATCCTCCTGGTGTATCTATTGCTATAAGAGAACTAATTCCAAGTAGATCTGCAACAGATGAGGATATTAAACTATACAAATATTTGTTTGATCAGAAAATAAATATTCAGCATATATGTCACGAACCTGAAGATGTTGATTTATTATCAAATGTTTTAGACCAATCAGAAATTACTAAAGATGATGCTTGGTGCTTATTTGTAATTGGACATTACACAGGAAAGATAAGCGATCCAAATAAAATTCAATTATATTTAGAAAGGTTAGAAAAAAATAGATTTAAGTCTGATTGGGCAATATGTGCTTTTGAAAAAGAGGAATTTGAATGTTTAAAAGAAGCAGTTAAGCTCGGTGGGAAAATTAGGATTGGTTTTGAAAACTCTTTATATTTACCATCAGGAGAAGTTGCACCTGACAACGAAAGCAAAATTAGAGTTATTAAAAAAGAATTAAATTTAAATTAAATCTATTGTTTTTAATGATTTTTTTGGATTAATCGATCCAAGTATAAACCTATCTGGTCTGACAATAATACCTTTAGTTTTTTTTTCAATTAAGTAATCGCTTAGTCCATTTACTTTATTAGAGTTAATATAATTCACATTTTTTGAAATCTTGTTTTTGAATTTTGGTAATGTAATTAAAATGGGATTTTTTGAAAATTTTTCGTCAAAATTTTTTCCATTTTTTATTTTAAATTGAGGAAATATTTTACCTCTCAATTTGTCTTTACTATTTCCTAAACCATTACCTAATTTTGGCTTAATTGACTTCATTGATTTAACGCCCTGTTGGTTTGATGATATATTTTTTGTGATTTTGATTGAACTCATTGCGTTTATAAATGAACCCATTCTCATAGTAGTTTTTATGTATTCTTTAACATTTGAAAATCTTTCAGATTGATAAGTATTTAAAAGTTTATTCGAATGAGAATTCCTTAGACAATATGATATCTTCCAGGCTAAATTTGATACATCACGTATGCCGGCACACATACCCTGACCCATAAATGGTGGCATCAGATGTGCTGCGTCTCCGGATACAAATATTCTTCCTTTACTCCATTTTTTACTTATTGCTGACTTGAAAGTATATATTGTCTTTCTTTCAAGTTTAGCATCCCTTTTATTTATCCAAGGTTTTAAGAAGTTCCATATATATTTATCTGACATTATAGTTTGCTCTTTTTCATTATTATTTATTACAAATTCCCATCTTCTTCTTCTACCAACGTTTCTACAATATGTTGCTGGTCTTACTTTATTTGAAAATTGAATTGTTCTATCAGGAAGATTAAATTTCTTTTTTTTTAAAATTAAATCAACAACTGCCCATTTTTGAGTAAAACCCAGATTTTGCATCTTAGTATTAATCAAAGATCTAACTGTTGAATTTGCACCATCACAACCTACTAAATACTTAGTTTTGACAGAAAAACTATTTCCTGTTTTTGCCTCCTTATAAAAAATTTCGACATTATTTTTGTTATTTTTTGCTTTTAGTAGTTGTGTGTTTTGTTTTATATGAACTTTTTTAAATAATTTTAATTTATTTCTAATTTGTTTCTCTAAATCAGGTTGATGAAATCTATAACTTGGGTACCATCCGTTTTCAGTGACTTGCTTTGGTCTTGGCCAATCTAAAATTACATTGCCTTTGCTATCAACAAATTTAGTTCCTTTGTTTATTAATGTAAATTTTAAAAATTTTTTTGTTATTCCTATTGTCTGGAATACTCTCATAACTTCATCATCAAAATGGACTGCTCTAGGAAGAGGATAAAAATTATTTTCTTTTTCAAGTATTAAAATTGAATGACCTTGTAAAGCTAAAAGATTTGCTAATGTTCCTCCTGTTGGACCTAATCCAACAATTACTACATCATATTCTTTCATCGTTTTATTAAATTTATTTTTTTTTAGCAATATTTGAATATAACCAAGGACAATCTATTAATAAAGGTGCTTGTTTTCCTTCGGCGGCGGTTTGCATTCTTTTATCTCTAAATTTTTTTCTTTCATCCTCAGGTAAATATAATCTTTCATGTCCCCAAAAACTTGGACCCTCAAATGTTTCAATAGGTTCCCAAGTTTTAGGATCAATCACTCTTCCTCCCCATCCATTTTCAACAAAAAAACCTGAGGGCGTAATTGAATAAAAAGATGTCATATAATCATTGGTATGTCTGCCCATTGTATAAGCAATTTTATCGTCCTTTAAATTCATTAGATCGTAACCTTGTCCCACATCATCCAAACTATTGTATTCAACCATAAAATGGTGAAACCCTTGTTGACCAGACCCAAATAATGCAAAACTATGATGTCTTCCGTTAACATGAAAGAAGCATAATGAAATTGGCGTATTGCTGTAATCACTTATTTTGAAACCTAAAAGATCCCTGTAAAACGGAACCAATTTATTAAAATCTTTTGCATGCAAAACAATATGACCCATACCCAAAGCGCCAGTTTTAAAACCTGAAATTGGTCTAGAGGGTTTAAAAGGATCGTTATCTTTCATTGGATCAAAAATAATTTCAATTTGATTGCCTTGTGGATCCTTAAAAAATATTAAGTCTTTTACAAATCTTTTATCTGCAAATGATGATTGGCCGTAACTTACTTGAATATTATTGTTTTCTAATTTGTCAGCATAAAATTTTAAATCTTCTTTTTTTTCAACTTCCCATCCAATAAAAGCTAAACTATCTCCTGTATCCCCGGTAATAGCTAAACGTTGTTTTTGATCGTCCATTCTAAATGATAGAGTTCCTTTTCCCCTATCTACTCTCTGCATTCCTAAATATTTTTGAGAATAATCTGACCAGTCTTCAATCTTATCAGAATTTACTCCTATATAACTTAATGCATTTATTGCCATGATGATATTATACTAAATTAAGTTTGAGCCCGCTATGAATATTGCGGGCTCAATTGATCTATTTTTATATTTTAACCGTCAATAGCTTTAATGATTTGTCTTGCTCTTTTAAGA
>MDTB01148581.1_pt1 | contig 10264 bp, 6 predicted proteins | sample 811161 | NCBI WGS metagenome assembly MDTB01 (sample SAMN05326650, study PRJNA326480) | marine metagenome | isolation source: seawater | place: Mediterranean Sea | collected 2009
CTTTAAAACTATTGTGCAAAAAGCTCAATCTGCTTTAAATTAATCTTCGCTATTGTTTTATTTCTCTGAAGAAATAATCTGTAAAAATGTCAGATCTAAAAAAAATAAAAGAAGAATTTCTATCAAAACTGAGAAGTGCATTAGATATCTCAGAGGTAAACAAAATTAAATCAGATCTCTTCGGTAAAAATGGATTAATTCCATTACAATTCAAAAAAATCGGAACTGTTGCTGAGTCTGAAAGAAAAAGATTTGCGTCTGACTTGAATATTATAAAAGACGAATTACAAAATTTGATTAACTCGAAAACAAATGAAATTGAAAGTGCTGAAATTAATAAAAAATTAGAAGAAGAAAAAATTGACATAACTTTACCTGAAAGATCATTTACTCGAGGCAAAATTCATCCAGTTTCACAAACTATTGATGAAATATCATCTATTTTTTCTGAAATAGGTTTTAGTGTAGAGGAAGGTCCAGATGTAGAAAATGAATATAATAATTTTACAGCTTTAAATACTCCTGAAAATCATCCAGCTAGAGACATGCATGATACTTTTTATCTTGATAAAAAAAAAGAGAAACTATTGCGGACTCATACCTCCCCAGTTCAAATAAGAACTATGTTGAAAGATAAACCTCCATTTAAAATAATTGCACCTGGAAGGACATATAGATCAGATAGTGATCAAACACATTCTCCAATGTTCCATCAAGTTGAAGGACTTCACATAGATAGAAATATCAACATGGGTCATTTAAAGGGATGTTTGAATTATTTTATTAAAGAATTTTTTGAGGTAGACAAAATTAAAATGAGATTTAGACCAAGTCATTTTCCTTTTACAGAACCATCTGCAGAAGTTGACATAGGGTATGAAATGAAAGATGGAAAAATAGTAATAGGCGAAGGCGATCAATGGCTTGAGATTTTAGGATGTGGAATGGTTCACCCAAATGTTTTGAAGAATGTAAAAGTAGACTCAACAAAGTTCCAAGGATATGCATTCGGTATCGGGATCGATAGACTTGCCATGTTAAAATATGGGATTAACGATTTAAGAGCTTTTTTTGATTGTGATTACAGATGGTTAAATCATTTTGGATTTGATCCTATAGATGTACCTATGAATTATAGAGGCTTGAGTCGATGAAAATAACATTTGATTGGCTAAAAGATCATTTAAAAACTAATTCGAAAGAAAAAAATCTTTTAGAACAACTTACTAATATAGGTTTAGAAGTAGAAAGTGTAGAAACCGCCTCCACTGACAATGAACTATTTAAAATAGCAAAAATTATTAAAACTGAAAAACATCCTAATGCAGATCGTCTTAAAATTTGTGATGTTAATGTTGGAGAAAAAGAGCTTAAAAAAGTTGTATGTGGTGCTGCAAATGCGAAAGAGGGATTAATAACTATATATGCAAATGTTGGTGCGATTATTCCTAAAACTAAAATAAAATTATCAGTTGCTAAAATAAGAGGTGTTACTTCTTACGGAATGCTTTGTTCTGAGTCTGAATTAAATTTATCTGATGAAAGTATGGGAATAACAGAATTACCATCTAAATATGAAAAAAATATTGGTGAGAACTTTTTTCCAAAATCAAAGTCAAAAATTATTGATTTATCAATTACACCTAATAGACCTGATTGTCTTGGGTTCAGAGGAATAGCAAGAGATCTCGCCGCGTCAGGTTTCGGAAAATTATTGGATTTAAAAGAAAAAAAAATTAATTCTAAAATTAAGCAAAGTTTAAAAGTAAAAATTAATAGAGAAAAAGGACAAGGATGTACTGCTTTTGGTAGTTGTTTAATCACAAACGTTAAAAATATTGAAAGTCCCAAATGGCTTAAAGATAAACTGATATCTGTTGGCCAAAAACCAATTTCAGCAATTGTTGACATCACAAACTATGTTATGCTTGATATAAATCGTCCATTACACGCGTACGATGCAGATAAGATTCAAAAAGGCTTAATTGTTAGAAACTCTAAACGTGGAGAAGAATTTATAGCTCTTGATAATAAAAATTATAAATTAGAAAGTGGAATGTGTGTTATTAGTGATAGCAAAGGTGTTTTAGGATTAGGTGGGATTATAGGAGGAATAAGATCTAGCACAGAGTTCGATACAAAAAATATATTACTAGAGTCTGCATATTTTGAGCCTGGATCTATAAGAAATACAGCAAAAAAGTTAAATCTTGAGACCGATGCGAAGTTTAGATTCGAAAGAGGTATCGATCCATTATCAATCGAACACGGTTTAAATAAAGCAGCAAAATTAATAAAAGAAATTTGTGGTGGTGAAATTAGCAAAATAGAAATTAAAAAGATTCAAACTTACAAGAATAAAAAGATTACATTTGGATTAAATTTATTTGAAAAGATAACAGGTTTTAAAATTTTACCAAAAAAAATGGTTAAAATTTTGGAGGATCTTGGTTTTAAAGTAAAAAAAGATAAAAAAAATTTAAGGTTAATTGTACCATCATGGAGACCAGATATTTCACAGGAAATAGATATTATTGAGGAATTAGTAAGAATAAGTGGCTATGATAACATAAAGCATATTGATCCAATCAAAGAGAGAAAAAAGCCTACTCTTAATAAATCTCAAAAATTGTTCCATTTTTTACAAAGATCAGTCGCATCTAAGGGTTATCTTGAGACAATCACCTGGTCTTTTACGGACTCAGTTTACAATGAATATTTTAAGAATAAAAAAAAAGAGATTAAAATTATAAACCCAATTAGTTCTGAATTAGATGTTTTAAGAAATTCAATTTTTTCAAATTTGATTATGTATATGAACAAAAATCTTGATAGAGGATTTAAGGACTTATCGATTTTTGAAATAGGCCCTATATTTTATGGATCAAATCCTGGTGATCAGAATACTGTAGTATGTGGTTTATCGGCAGGGAAAAAATCTAGATCATCCTGGATTGAGAAAGAAAGAAATATAGATGTATTTGACGTGAAAAGAGATGTAATCCAAACTTTGGTTGAGGCAGGTTATAATTCTGAAAATTTTTTTGTAGATAATGAAACACCAAATTATTATCATCCTGGAAAGTCTGGAAGATTATTTTTAAGTTACGAACAAAATCAAGTAGCTGCATATTTTGGAGAAATACATCCTAATATTCTAAAAAAAGTTGATATAAAAACAGAGTCTTTGATAGGTTTTGAAATTTTTCTAGATAACTTGAAATTACCTCACAAAACTTTGAATGATCAAAAAATTAAATTTAGTGTTTCAGACTATCAAAAATCAGAGAGAGATTTTGCATTTTTAGTCAATAAAAATGTAAAAGTACAAGATCTAATAAGGGCTATTTCAAGTGTAGATAAAGACTTAATAACTAATATCAGAGTTTTTGATGTTTATGAGGGCACAAACATCCCTGAAAATCAAAAATCCATAGCAATTAGCGTTACAATTCAGTCTTCCAAAAAAACACTAAATGATACTGATTTGGAAAAGATCAACAATTTGATAATTAAAACTGTTGAAAATAAAACTGGTGCTAAGATCCGATCCTAAAATTGAATGAGCACTATTGATAACATTAGAAACTTTGCAATCATTGCACACATTGATCATGGTAAATCAACAATAGCAGACAGAATTATTCACAAATGTGGTGGTTTAAGTGAAAGAGAAATGAAAGATCAGGTTCTTGATTCAATGGATATCGAAAGAGAAAGAGGCATTACAATTAAAGCTCAAACTGTAAAATTAAATTATAAAGCAAAAAATGGTAAAAATTACATTTTAAACATTATAGACACGCCAGGTCACGTTGATTTTAGCTATGAAGTTAGCAGATCGCTATATGCTTGCGAGGGATCTATATTAATTGTTGATAGCACTCAAGGAGTAGAAGCTCAAACTTTAGCCAATGTTTATCAAGCTTTAGATACAAACCATGAAATAATTCCAGTTTTAAATAAAATTGATCTACCCGCTTCTGATCTAGATCGAACTAAAAAACAAATTGAAGACGTAATAGGTATTGATACTGAAAATGCAGTGCCATGTTCAGGAAAAACAGGTCAAGGTATTAATGAAATTTTAGAACAAATTATAAATCAACTTCCTAGTCCTAAAGGTGAGATTAATAAAGATTTGAAATGTTTATTGGTTGATAGTTGGTATGACACTTATCTTGGTGTTGTAATTTTAGTTAGAGTGATTAACGGTAAATTAACAAAAAATATGAAAATCAAAATGCTCTCAACTAAACAAGATTATATAATTGAAAGAGTTGGAGTATTTACACCAAAAGCGAAAAACATTGAGGAATTAAATGCTGGTGAAATTGGTTTCATAACAACTGGAATTAAGGTCTTATCAGATACGAAAGTAGGAGATACAATTTGTGATGCTTCAAAAACTTTATCAGATCCTCTCCCTGGATTTAAACCAAGTAAACCAGTTGTATTTTGTGGTTTATTCCCTGTAGATAGCTCCGAATATCAAAAATTAAAAGATGGTTTAGCAAAACTTCAATTGAATGATTCAAGTTTTTCATTCGAACCAGAATCTTCTTCAGCTTTGGGCTTAGGTTTTAGGTGTGGCTTCCTTGGTTTACTTCATTTAGAAATCATAACTGAAAGATTAGAGAGAGAATTCGATGTAAACTTGTTAACAACAACACCTGGTGTTGTATATAAAGTTAATTTGAATAGCGGAAAAAGTATTGCTCTTCAAAACCCCTCTACATTACCAGATCCAACATTGATAAATTCAATTGAGGAGCCATGGATAAAAGCGACAATTATTACTCCTGATGAATTTTTAGGTTCGCTAATAAAACTTTGTCAGGATAAAAGAGGAATACAAACAAATCTATCCTATTCAGGAAATAGGGCAGTAATAAATTATGAACTACCCTTAAATGAAGTTGTTTTTGATTTTAACGATAGAATAAAATCAATGACAAGTGGATATGCAAGTTTTGATTATGAAATTATTGACCATAGAGAGGGTGATTTAGTAAAACTTGGAATATTAGTTAATAGTGAACCTGTAGACGCACTTGCTATGATGATACATAAAAATTTTGCACAAAAAACTGGACGAGAGGTGTGTGAAAAATTAAAAAATTTGATACCAAGACATAATTTCATGATACCTGTTCAGGCTGCTATAGGTGGTAAAATTATTGCAAGAGAAACGATAAAAGGGTTTAAAAAAGATGTTTTAACCAAAATACATGGAGGAGGAGCAACTGATAGAAAAAGAAAATTATTAGAAAAACAAAAAAAAGGGAAATCAAGATCAAAACAATTTGGGAGAGTAGAAATTCCTCAAGAAGCTTTTATCGGAGTACTAAAAATTTCTAAAGATTAACAGCATCGTCAATCATTTTTAAGTGATTTTTATTTAAGTGAATCCTATAAGGAAAATTTTTATTAGTATTGTCCGGCATGGTTTTTATTTTGAAATATTTAAGTTTTAAAATTCTACTAATTCTTTCACATTTTTTACTTGGATGATCTGAAGTTATTATCTCAATGATCTTTGTTTTTGGTTTACAAAATATTATATTTGTAAGCGCTGCTCCGTGGGCTCCTAAAATGATTGAGGCATTTTTAAAAAGATAAATTTGTTTTTCTTGCGATAGGATTTCTGGGGAATAAATACTAAAGTTGTTTTTTTTAATCCAGTAGTTTATTACATCTTGATTAAAGATTTTACAATGATTAAATTTAGACGTTGATCTATCTAAAAAAATTTTCTCAGGGCTTTTAAATTTTTTTAATTTTTTTAAAAAAATTTTTCTATTAATAAGTATTACCCACCTAGGTATTTTTTTGACCTCATTTTGAATATAGCCTTCGTTGTACCAAGGATGATCTATACATATTATCTTATCAGCAAAAATATGTTTATATTTTGAGCTATCAATTAACTTTTTTTTTGAAATACCTAAAATCTTAAATATCTTAATTTGCCATCTTTGTGGGCTAGAAACATAATAATAATTGATTTTCTTTTTAATCTTTTTTTGTGAAATATATATTCTAGGAACTATGTCAAATATAAAATGAAAATAATTGTTTCCACTGCCCCCTTGAGATAGATTTAAAACAGTCCCAGAGAATTTTTTTATTAATGAAGTTGTCCCATTTTTTAAAACCGAATTATATTTTATATTTTTTAATCTCCCTTTTACTTGTTGAAAAGACAACTTAGGTAATAAAAAATTATCTTTAATAACAGCAACATTTTCATTATTGTCAGTAAATATTCTTGCCTTTTTGACAATGTAAAACTTATATTTTTTATTTTCGAAATTACGAATTTTAGGATCATTGATTTGTGAAATATCAACCATTGAAGAGAAATTTTTTTTAATCTTGATTTTACCATGAATATGTTCAAAAACTTTCGATCTTAAATTTTTATAATATGATTTTATTTTCTTCTTAATCATTTATGATAAAGATTTATTATATTATGAGTGAAGTAGTAAATTGGGGAATAATTGGACTTGGAAATGTGGCTCATGAGTTTGCGAATTCTTTTTATAATATAAAAAATGCTAATTTAATAGCAATTGCTAGTAAATCACAAAATAAATTATCTAAATTTAAGGCTAATCTTAATATTGATATAAATGATTGTTTTGATGATTATGAAAAATTATTAAAAAGTAATAAAGTAGACACTGTATATATAGCTTTACCAAATAGTCTCCATTATGAATGGGTACATAAATCATTAAATTTCAAAAAGCATATCTTGGTTGAAAAGCCTGCATTTATAAATTCTCAGGAAACGAAAAAAATTTTTAATCATCCAAGCTTTAATGACTTTTTCATAGGAGAAGGTTTTATGTTTAGATATCATCCTCAAATAATGAAAACAATTGAGCTATTAAAAAATAACGAAATTGGTCAAATTACCTCGATGGAGTCTACATTTGGAAAAAATTTGATAACAAAAAAACGTCTTTTCGGACTTTTTAATTCAAATAAATTTGATAAAAAAAAAAGAATTTTTTCTAAGTCGTTAGGTGGTGGAGCTATATTAGATCATGGTTCATACATAGTTTCTATGAGCTTGTTAATTGCATCTTTAATAGACGAAGTAAATATTGAAAATTTTGAGTTATCTGAAAACAAAAAAAAGATAATTGAAGATATTGACGTAGAAAGTTCAGTTAAATTAATAATCGACAAAAAATTTCAAGTAAAAATCACTGCATCTTTTTCAAGAGATATTGGAAACTCTACAACAATTAATGGTAAGAATGGCAAAATCTTAATTACTAATACTTGGAATTCAGATGAAGGTGAAATAATTTTAAATAATGGTAAGAAAAAAATATTTAAAATAAAAAATGACAAAAATATTTATTCTAGGGAAATCGAGGAAATAAGTAATGATATTATTTATAGTAAAAAGGAGGCTAGTTTTCCTGGTACAAAGAAGAAAGAAATATTAATAGGTAGTAAAATTTTGGACAGATGGCTAAATGACTAGGTATAAACTTATTGATTGTATTACTTTCTTTAATAATAATTTTATGTTTAATCTTAGGTACAATATTCTTAAAGAATATGTTGATTACTTCATTATTTGTGAATCCAAATATGACCACAAAAACAACTTTAAAAAATTAAATTTCAATGCCAGAGATTATGACTCTAAAAAGATTAAATATATAACTCTGGATAAACCATTTCCCAACAACGTTGATGTATGGAAAAATCAGGCCATTCAGAGAGAATTTATTTTAGAAAATTTACTTTTTGCTCAACCTGAAGATTATATCTTTTTTTCAGATCCTGATGAAATTCCAAATCCTAAAATCTTTAAAAACTTTAACCTAGTTAAAAAATACGGGATTTTTTATCAAAAATGTTATAACTATAAATTTAATCTCTACAATCCGTACGAAACACCCTGGGAGGGCACAAGAGTTTGTAAAAAAAAAAATTTAAAGTCGATAGATTATATGCGTCAAAAAATTAAATCAAAAAACCTTAATTATAATTTTTTACGATTCGATAAAGAAAAAAGTATTCAAATTTACGAAAATGCTGGTTGGCACTTTAATAATATAATGGAACCTACCGAAATATCACTTAAACTAAAAACATTTGCCCATACAGAATTTAGTAGTAAGGAATATTCTGATATTGATATAATAAAATCAAAAATTGATAAAAAAATTGATTTATTTAATAGAGGTCATCAGTATAAGAAAATTGTTTTGGATCAAACTTTTCCCAAATACCTTCACGATAATTATCAATTTTATAAAAAATTTATTTTGTGATCCGGAGAGGTGGCCGAGTGGTTGAAGGCGCACGCTTGGAAAGCGTGTAAAGGGGCAACTCTTTCATGGGTTCGAATCCCATTCTCTCCGCCATTTTTATGTTTTTTGCATATTAAAATAATTATAAATAAACAATTATTAAAAAAAAATGATATACTTTTATTTTCCAAAATTTAAAAAAAATGACAAATAAAAACAATTATCAAGCAGACTCCATCAAGGTATTAAAAGGTCTTGAAGCGGTAAGAAAGAGACCAGGTATGTACATTGGTGATACTGATGATGGCACAGGACTTCATCATATGGTTTATGAAGTTGTGGATAACTCTATTGACGAGGCTCTCGCAGGTTTTTGTAAAAATATAAATGTTAGAATTAATAAAGATGGTACGATAACAGTAAATGATGATGGCCGAGGTATACCAGTTGATATGCATAAGGGAGAAAAGAAATCTGCTGCAGAGGTTATAATGACCCAGCTTCATGCGGGTGGAAAATTTGATCATGATTCGTACAAAGTTTCAGGTGGTTTACATGGAGTTGGTGTTTCAGTTGTAAATGCACTATCAGAAATCTTAAAATTAGAAATTAATAGGGATGGAAAAAAATATTTTATAGAATTTAAAAATGGAGAGGCTAAAGCTCCTTTAAAAATAGTTGGAAAATCAAATATTACAGGTACTCAAATTACATTCTTACCATCAAAACAAATTTTTTCTTCTATTAAATTTAGTGGAAGCATTCTTATTAAAAGAATGAGAGAATTAGCATTCTTAAATAAAGGTATTAAAATTAAATTTATTGACGGGAATCAAGTAAAAGAAAAAATTAATGAGTTTAGGTATGAAGGTGGTGTATTAGAGTTTGTGGAATTTTTAGATGAAAAAAGAGAAAAATTAAAAAATAAAAATGGTAACGATTTATTCAAAAAACCGATCTATATTGAGGGAAAAAAAGAGAATATTGAAATTGAGTGTTCTTTAAAATGGAATGGATCATATTCTGAGGACATTTATCCTTATACCAACAATATTTACCAAAAAGATGGAGGCACACATATATTAGGTTTTAGAAGTGCTTTAACAAGAGTAATTAATAAATATGCAAACGAACATAATTTATTAAAAAAAAATAAGTTAGCTATTTCTGGTGATGATATTAAAGAGGGATTAACATGTGTTCTATCAACAAAAATACCAGATCCTAAATTTTCATCTCAAACCAAAGATAAACTAGTCTCTTCAGAGGTAAGAATGATAGTTGAAACTTTAATAAATGAAAAACTATCTATTTGGTTTGACCAAAATCCGTCTGTAGCAAAAATAATTTTAGCTAAAGTTATTCAAGCTGCAATGGCAAGAGATGTTGCAAGAAAGGCCAGAGAAAATGTAAGAAGAAAAGGTGCAATTGAATTAAGTGGTCTTCCAGGCAAATTAGCTGATTGTCAAATAGGAAAGCAAGATGGAACAGAATTATTTATTGTTGAGGGAGACTCAGCAGGAGGGTCAGCAAAACAAGGCAGAAATAGATCCAACCAAGCTGTTTTACCTTTACGAGGAAAAATCCTCAATACCTACGTTGAAGATTTTGATATAAAAAAAAATGGTAGTCATAATGGTTCTGATCAAAGAACTAAAGCATTATCTAAAATGATATCTTCTAATGAAATAATTACTTTGATAAATGCTTTAGGATTAGATCCAAAGGTTAATGAAATCGATTTAAAAGATTTAAGATATGGAAAAATAATCATAATGACCGATGCTGATGTTGACGGATCGCATATAAGAGCTTTGCTATTGACTTTTTTTAATAATAAACCTTTTAATAAACTTATCGAAAATGGTCACATTTATTTAGCCCAACCACCACTATTTAAAATTAATAAAGGATCAAAAGGAATTTATATAAAGGATGAAGAGGAGCTAGAAAATTATATTATTGATAACAACAAAGAA
>MDTB01188505.1_pt1 | contig 10264 bp, 12 predicted proteins | sample 811161 | NCBI WGS metagenome assembly MDTB01 (sample SAMN05326650, study PRJNA326480) | marine metagenome | isolation source: seawater | place: Mediterranean Sea | collected 2009
CACCGGCAAAACCCAGGGAAAACTGGCGATTGCTCATGGATCGACTGGCAGAGGCGGCACTCAAGTCGTACGAGGCCACTGTTAAGAAGAACTCACAGTTTGTCAGCTATTTTGATCAGGGCACCCCGGAGCAGGAGCTCGCCAAGCTGGCACTTGGCAGCCGCCCAGCAAGACGCACCGAAGGCTCACGAAGCATTGCCGATTTGAGGGCCATTCCATGGGTGTTTGCATGGACACAGAAACGCCTGATGTTACCGGCGTGGCTCGGTACGGATACAGCCCTCAACCTGGAGCTGTCCGGACGCGAACGACACATCCTCCGAGAGATGGTTCTGGAGTGGCCGTTTTTCAAGACCCAGCTCGACATGCTCGAGATGGTACTGAGCAAAGCTGATGCCGAACTTGCGGAGGAATACGATCAGGCACTGGTTGATGAAAACCATCAACAACTGGGCGCCGAGTTACGAACACGACTGGATGGTCTCATCGGCAACCTGAACAGGCTGAAAGACCAGTCAGAGTTGCTGGCCAGCTCGCCGGAAATCCGCACCACGCTCGAACTACGCCATCCTTACACCGACCCACTCCACTTCCTGCAGACAGAACTGATCCGACGTTCTCGCGGAAATGAGACCGACGATCGTGATGACACCATGACAGATGAGCAGGTTGATAAGGCGTTGATGGTGACGATTGCCGGGATCGCCGCCGGGATGCGAAACACCGGCTGAGCTGGTCCGCCTATACACTCACCGTCACCTGCTCGCTGACCTCTCCTCCCCTTTCTTCTCTATAGGTTCACCGTCACCCGTTCGCTGACCCGCATTGCCTTTTCTCGCGCTTCATCGATCGACTCGGCTGTTGCGAGTGCAACACCCAGACGTCGCTGGCCAGCTACTTCCGGTTTTCCGAACAATCGCAGATCAGTGTCGGGTTCAGCCAGTGCAACATCCAGCTGCTCAAAGGTCATGGTGGTTGAATCACCCTGCACTAGCACGACACTGGACGCGCTGGGTCCCTGGCTCCGGATTGTCGGAATCGGCAGACCCAGTATCGCGCGCACGTGTAATGCAAACTCAGAGAGATTTTGTGAGATCAGAGTCACCATGCCGGTGTCGTGAGGGCGTGGCGAGACCTCAGAGAAAATGGCATCGTCACCCTTCACGAACAGTTCGACGCCAAAAAGGCCACGTCCGCCCAATGCGTCAGTGACTGTTTTTGCAATGGCTTCGGCTTTCTCGCGCGCAGCCTCCGACATGGGCTGTGGCTGCCAGGATTCCCGATAATCGCCGGACTCCTGCCGATGACCGATGGGGTCACAGAAGGACGTACCGTCCCGATGGCGAACGGTCAGCAACGTGATCTCGTAGTCAAAGTCCATGAAGCCTTCAACGATGACACGACCGGCACCGGCACGACCACCTTCCTGTGCATACCGCCAGGCCTCATCAACATCGTCCCTGGTCCGAACAAGGCTCTGGCCTTTACCCGAAGAAGACATTATCGGCTTAATCACACACGGGATTCCGATCTCGTCAATCGCGGCATCGTATTGATCGCGATCATCGGCAAACCGGTACGGTGATGTTGGTACAGCGAGCTCCTCGGCGGCGAGTCGTCTGATGCCTTCACGATTCATGGTGAGTCTCGCAGCGTTGGCCGTCGGCACCACGTTGTACCCGTCCGACTCCAGCGCCACCAGGGTGTCGGTACTGAGCGCCTCGATCTCCGGGATAATGTAGTCCGGTTTCTCCTGTTCGATCACAGCGCGAAGCGCATCACCATCCAGCATCGAGATGACATGGCTGCGATGCGCCACCTGCATCGCCGGTGCATTGGCGTATCGATCCACAGCAATGACCTCAATACCAAGACGCTGCAGTTCAATCACCACCTCCTTACCCAACTCACCGCTACCACAGAGCAGTGCTTTGGTCGCAGACGATGAGAGCGGAGTTCCAATACTAGTCATAATCTCACTACTGTGAACGAACGTTGGGGAGTTGCGACTCGACAGGTGCTAGGGTCGCCTTCAGTTCCTGCAACTGTACCATCACGTCCTTGATGTCGACATGACCCTCTTCTTGCGCAAGCGCCTGCTGGTGTTCCTCTTCCAACACGTTGACGACGATCCCGATCACCATGTTCAGAAACGCAAAAGTCGTGAGGAAATAAAGGACAGGTAGAACATCCAGGAAAACGGGTAGACCTCCATGGTTCCATACATGACATCCGTCCTAATCAATAACACTGCATTTTTACTGGCCTGCAGCAAGTCTTGTCGTATTCTTGTCGTAGCCAGCGGCGGGTTATCGTCGTTGTCGCAGCAACTCAAGCTGCTCTTCGGTCAACAAGTCATCATCTGCACGCGCAGTCTGGCCCGCGAGCCTCGACCCAGCAAGAGTGCCTCGTAAAGCGCAACCTCGTTCCTGCGACAATCGTTGAGCCGCATTTAACGGCGGTGCTACCGCATCGGTCACTGGTGACAGTGCGCGTGCCGTTTCTCCAGCCTTCATGGACGCCTCACCGACAAGACGCGGCGAATACATTGGCAGGGCTGCTAGTGAGCCTGGTGTAGTTGAAAGCCCTAGACCAACATTGCCGCTGGCAACTGAGCCCTGAACAGATCGCTTTGCAGATTCGAATGGCGTTAATCTAGCAATTACCGGACATCATTCGGGAAAGCGTCAAACCGATGGAGCAAATTGACGACATCAAGATCTACAAAGTCGACGGTTTGACGCCAGGCAATAGTGGTACAGGAGAAGGTCCATCCGGCCCCAAAAACCTGGCTGACCAGGTGGTCAATAGTGCATAGCGTTTCCGAGGTCAGGCTCCGCTCGTAGATTCACTGCTCGCGGAACTTGGCCTTGAAGGCGGGGATATCAACCACGTTCAAAATGAATACCTTTCCCACTCCTGCCCTTTCGCAGAATACACAGTAGACAGGATGAGCTAGTCCTCGTCCCGTACCGGGTTACCCGCCTCATCGCCGGTGGCTTGTGGTGGGTCCAGCGTCAGCTCAACAAGAAACTGATCACGTTTTCGATATTGTTCTGACATCGCGTCAAGCTGCTCTATGTCACCAGCACGTACATCGCCACCATCCGCGATGTTTGCCTCCGTTATCCCGAAGTCATCGAAGACGACTCGTTCGGATCACAGAACTTTCGAGCCGGTAAAAAATCCTTCTGCCAGTTCACGTGTTACTCCGGACCGGCTCTGACCGTTTGTGCAGGGTAGGATCGCCAGGTGGCGCTGACCGCGGACAAGCGATATCACATCCCATCCTACATGGGACACAACGGATGGATATCGTTATCACTCGCGAATGTCTAGACAGAGAACGAGATCACGAGATCGCCGGGCTCATCGACGAGAGCTATCGTCACTTTGCCCTGAAACGTATGCTGAAAGTACTCGCCGCGCAATGACGATACGCACGCTCGGTTGAATACCCTAGGGCGGTTGGCTAAGATCGACGCCAATCTAGCGGTAGGCTTGGGGCTATAGCTCAGCTGGGAGAGCGCGACACTGGCAGTGTCGAGGTCGGCGGTTCGATCCCGCCTAGCTCCACCAACTGTTTAACGCCAGATTCTCTTATCCCATGATTTATAAGCATATTTTGTTTCTGATGACTTGTATCGAGGCCTATTTGGTAACACAAATTGGTAACACAAGGCATCAATCTTAAGCATCTAGACGTTCGCCGCGACAAGCTTCTATATCGTCGAAGAGTTCCCAGAGACCTGGTCTCGATATGCGACAAAACCACATGGTACCGCCAGCTGAAATGTAAAGTGAACGCTAGCGATTCTGAAATTGTTGAATCCTGGAACGAGGCTCACAAATGCTTTGAAACCATGGTGCAGCTTACCCGGACCAATTTTTCTCAAGAAATCAGCGAAGAACGCGTAACGCGCTCAAGTATTTGGATTTCTTCAAGCTGAAGTCTGGCTAACTGTCAGAAACTCACGAGACCTATGGATCAGATCCGTGGGAGCTTGAACCAGAGGCATATCGCCCATTAGAGCAACGATTTGAACTACGCCAGAAATACGACTACGAAAGCCCAGAGTTACACTTCGACGATTTTGATCTCAAGCATCCACCAACACCCGTCCAGCAAACAGCGCAGAAGGCCTGGGAACTGGCAATTGCCCAATCTGCAAAAGTTAAACCCAAGCGCCTGGTCTCTGAATGTTGGGACTTATACAACCGCTCTCGTGAACAAGGCTCTTACGATATTGATTCAAGGGATGGTAGGCGTGTCTATGCAAGCTGGGAACGGTTCCTGGCCTTTCTGGCGCGTGATTGTCTAGTGGAGGATACAGATTCTATCTATGACGCTATCGATAAGCTCGTGGAGGTAAGATCGAAACAGGTAAGTCCAGCGAGTGTACAAAGAGATTGGAATGTCATTTCTGCCGCACTCAACACTGCGGTAAAACGTGATCGTTTGAACATCAGGTTTCAGAAACCGCAGATCAAGAAAGTTGAAAAGACTGACAGTCCTGTATTTTCACAGACGGATCAGAGAGAGATTATTGGGGACGTTGTCGCTGGTAAATATTCAACTGAAAATGGGGTACTGATGCTCCAGGCGCTTCAAGCAGGAATGATCAACTCTGGGCTACAGCGATTAAAGAGTGAAAATTTCAGGCTTGGCGATGAAGTCCCGCATATTCTGGTCACGGGTGAAGTAAAGACAACGGGCAGTTTGAGAACCGTCCCCATTACTGTTGGGGTGAGATGGCTTCGCAAGGCGTTCAGGGAACTTGATGACGGCAGCGGCTGGGCTATGGGCCGGAGCTTTCACACCGTTTCAGACTCAACGATCTCTAAGCGTATTGTCGTTGCACTTGAGCCATATAGGCAGCGAGATAATCGACGCTACTCCGCCTACAGCTTCAGACACGCTTTAAAGCCAATGCCATTGCTCACAATACAGGGGACCGTTACTTGTACATTGCTGGTTGGAAAAATAAAGAGACCGGTATCTCAGATACCTATGCTCGAGATGAAATGGCACAAGTCGAGGTGTTGGGTGGCTTGCGAGAGGTGAGCCAAGCCATCAATAAACACCTGCTGGATATTGATCACTTAACACTTGTAGCGCCACCAGGGATAAAAGACCGCGTATGATACTTATGAGGACTGTTGGTTAGATGAAGAATGTGATCCCAGAGTTTGGACGTTCAAGTGTCGCCGGTTTTAAAAATACATTTAACTTCTCTGGCACATCGAGCAAGCGCGAGTTTTGGTTCTTCCTTCTGTTCTTCTTTATTGCTTATGTGATTGTGTGGGTCGTGGATGATGTGTTTGTCGAAAGCACGGTCAATGTTAAGGATTTGCCAATGGGAGACCTTATTCCCGCTGGATACTTTGACCCAGAAGTTGGTCTGGCAGTTTTGTTGTTCCGTCCAATTATGGCAATACCGACCCTATCAGTAACTGTTAGGCGACTACATGATATCGGAAAGAGCGGCTGGTGGAGCACTCTATGGGTTCTACCACTGCCTGTAATCGGTTGGTTTTGGTTGATACCTTGGTTACTACGACCTAGTAAACATGCATGAGACCCATCATTGATTACTTAACACTTGTAGCAAGCACCTAGCCCCCAAGACAGGAGTCCAGTGGGGGTGGTGGGTAGTTATAGAAGTGCTGGGTCGCAGTAGCCTGGTTTGGGACATGCTGATCAACCCATGGGTCTACGTCATACTCGCAGCCATTCTGTTCCTAGAGTACAAGTTCCCAGCCAACCCGAATCAAAAACTGTTTTCCCGTGGTATGAAAAACGACATGGTCTGGGTACCGGTCAATCTGATCGGTATGGCCATGTTGCCGATCTACTTTTCACTTCTCTCTATACCCTACTACGCGATCTTCGGCGACGCCTTGATTGTCGAATCCGCCAAAGACTAGCCACTGGCTGTTCGTTTCCTATTTGTCATGCTGATTGGTGACTTTTTTGCCTTCCTCTCCCACGTCGTCCGCCACAAGTGGCAAACTGCCTGGTGGTTTCATTCGGTCCATCATTCCCAGCGCGAACTCACCTATTTCAGTGAATACCGCAGCCACCCCGGCGACATTCTGGTGATAGCGATGGTAACCGCATGGCCCATGTTTTCTTTCGAACAGGCTGCTGTTCCTCTGGCCATTGTCACCTGGGTGCGTCACTTCCATACGCGCTTTTACCAATCGAATATCAAGACCAACCTGGTATTCTTGCGCTAGATCCTGGTGACGCCACAATCTCACCGCGTACACCACTCACCTATCCTGGAACATCGCGACACGAACTTCGGACTGACATTCAGCATCTGGGACCATATTTTCGGCACCCAGTACCGCAACTACGATGAGTATCCAATCACCGGGATTCACGACGAGGGATTCCCGACTGAACAGGATGAACCAGACAAGAATCTGGCCAAGCTTGTTCTGGACCAGTTTATCTATCCATTCCGGATGGTAGCCACGCGTCTATAACGTGGCGGGGTAGACGTACCCTTCTCCGGACCAAACAGCACGGATAACTTTCAGTTTGATCATCAAGCAAGCATGATGGCGAAAACTGAATGGAGTCATCATGCTGGAACAAACCGATCGCGTCGCCCTCGCCGTCCCTGACGCAACAAAAGCCGCTGAGGATCTCAACGCGCTGTTTGACAGCGTAATTGTTGACGATTCGATGGATAAGGATGCCAACGCCAGACGCATCACCCTGCAGTGGGGTTACGATCAGCTGGAACTGTTTGAACCCGCAGGCCCCGGACCCGTCGCCGACTTCGTTGGTGCCGGAAAGCGTGGATTGTTTGCCGGTGGTTATGCAGCGCGCGATCCTGCTGCCGTGGCTGCACGTATCGAGCAGGCTGGTATCAGAGTCGTCCAGCAAGGTGACCGGTTCATGGTCTATCCCACGGATCTGCGCGGTATGGGTGTGATTTTGAGCCCGATCGTAGAACACGAACGTGTCGGTCTGATGGAGCGCATCTGGCAGATCACCTACACCGTGCCTGACCTCGAAGAAGGCGTCGCGTTTTTCGGAGACCTGCTCGGCATCAACGACATGCTCACCAATCGGTACACGAGCGACATGTGGGGTTACCACGCCGCCATCACCTGGTACGACGCACGCAAGGGCGCGCCTCTCGACAGCCTTGAATACCTGGATCCGTTTGAGCAGGAAAAATCGGCGGCGCGATTCCTGACAAAAACCGACGGTATCGGAGGCATCTACATGGCGTCATCTCATAGTGACGCTAAGCCTCAGATCAGGGAGCGCGTCGTTCAGTCGGGAGGCGGATGGGATGGTGAGGCTGACGCCACGATTGGATTCATCCATCCAAGGCGGACGCACGGCCTGCTGCTTGCAGTCTGCGACTTCGATGCACTGGACGCACGCCGTCCCACGCCCGAAGAACCGGACGCTTGGGATCACTAGAGGAGCCGAACCCGAGTGCTGACAGCGAACGACCGTTGACCGGGACGATCGCGTCCCGCACCATCCCTATGCAAGAAGCAAAAAGACTAGAAGCGAAAGACAAGAAACCAGAACAGGAAAACGCATGATTTTTACAGGATGGTCCACGCCGCTCGATCTGCTCGGGGAGGAAATCGGCCAACGGGAATATGAAGGGCATCCCGTGCCCGACAGCATCAAGGATAAAGTGGGGACGATCAGTGAGGAAGACGCCATGAATGCGGCGATGATCGATCCTATCTTCGATGAGCTTGCGGCGCTTCCACAGGCACCTGACTTCGCCTATTTACAACCGAACGACCTTGAGGGAATCCGGCAGCAACGCCCTGATGGACCCCGCCAGCTCGGGACCGTCAATGCGTCTGAAATCCAGGATCGACTGCACGGTGCCTGGACCGGTCGCGCTGCCGGTTGCGCGCTTGGCAAACCGGTCGAAGGTATCGGTATGCGTGGCGCCAAAGGCATGGATGGCCGCACTACGATCCGAACCTATCTTGAGAACCGAGGGCACTGGCCACTCGACTTCTATTTCAGCGGCGCCGATGCAAGTGACGGGATCAAGCTCCCGTGCGAGCTATCACAACGCGAGAACATCGCGTTCATGGAACCCGACGACGACATCCACTACACGTTGATCGCGCTGCATGTACTTGAGAAACATGGCGCCGATTTCACATGGAAGGACGTCGCCAATGCCTGGAACAACTGCCTGCCGTACAACGCCATCTGCACGGCGGAAACCCAGGCCATCCTGAATTACAACAATGCACGACCCCGCAAGGCACAAGCCGGCACACCTGCGGCCGAGTGGGTGACGCCTGAGTACACCAGTACCCATCGAAACCCCTATCGCGAGTGGATTGGTGCCCAAATCCGCGCAGACGGTTGGGGGTATGCGTGTGCCGGGAACCCTGAACTCGCAGCGGAATTCGCCTGGCGTGATGCCCACTGGACGCATCGCGCCAACGGCATTTATGGCGAGATGATGTTTGCTGCCATCACCGCCGCCGCGTTTGTGGAACACGACGCCGTTCGACTGATTGAGATTGGGTTGTCTGAGATTCCTCCGCAAAGTCGACTCGCAGAAGCCATCAGAGCCGGACTGACCCAGGCGGAACTGGCTCGCAACTTCCACACCTATATGGATTGGGTCCAGGAACATTACGGAGACCTCTCACCGGTTCACACCGTCAACAATGCACTGGTTGTTACGGGTGCAATGATCTTTGGACAAATGGACTTCCATCAATCCATCTGTACCTCGGTTGAAGGTGCCTGGGATACCGACTGCAACGGTGCCACCTGTGGCTCCATCGTCGGTGCAGCCAGTGGCGCCAAGGGATTGAATTCGAGCCTCGTGGCTCCGCTCAACGACACGATCAAACCCAAGGTGTTCGGCTTCGAAGACATCGCCATGAGCGAGCTGGCCGACCGTACAAGAAAGGTCCACGACGCGATCGCTGGTTAGCAAGAACAACATCGGACACACCAATACGGAGAAAATCTTGGTACGTTTTGACCTGGCCAATTGTGGCAGAACCATTCCCGAAAACCTCGAGTACATCCGTGCCGCTGAAGCGGCTGGGGGGAAAGGTTTCTGGATTACAGAAATCACCGGCATCGATGGTGTGACGTCTGCAACGTCCGCAGCCAATCTCATGCAGGTGGGTCGTACCGGCTCAGCCATCCTGCCCATGCAGACGCGCGACCCGCTACTCATGGCAATGACAGCCGCTTCCATCGACCAGGTGGCGAAAGGTGGGTTCGTGCTGGGTCTGGGTACCAGTACACCGATCATCATCGAAGACTGGCATGCCACACCCTGGGGCAAACCACTGACACTCACGCGCCAATACGTTGATCTGGTTCGTCGGTTTCTCTCAGGTGAGCGCATCACGACGGAAACAGGCCGGTGGAAATACAACCGTGCTCAGCTTGGGATGCGGCCAGCGCGAGAAATCCCGATCTTCCTTGCAGCACTGAATGACGGGATGCTGCAACTGGCCGGTGAAATCGCCGATGGCGTGGTACTCAACTTTGTCACTCCTGCCGACATCATCCACGCACGCAAGATGATCGAGCGTGGTGCGGAAAAGGCAGGGCGATCACTCGACAACTTCGAACTGATGGTCTTTCTGCGTTCCACAGTCACAGGCGACTACGAACTGGTACGCGAGCGTTACCAGCGCGAGTTCTTCACCTATGTGATGTCGCCAGTCTATCAGAGGATGTTTGATCGCGAAGGTTACGGAGAGGACTGCACCCGGATCGAGACGATGTGGCGCAACAAAGAGCGAGAGCAAGCACTGGATTCAATACCGCCATCACTGATCCGTGACCGCACATTGATTGGTGAGGTGGATGACATCCAGACCCGCTTGCAGGACTACGTGGATGCCGGTATGGACTCAGCGTTGGTCTATCCCGTCGCCATTCCATCCGAAGATCTGGTCAAGGACACGATCCGTAACATTGAGGCGCTTGGCGCAGTCTGCAGTTAATAACGTTTGATCCACATTCGGTCGTGGTCTGAAAAAACTGGCCGGGTCGTTCAACGAAAACCTTGCGTTGGGCTAGTCACGATCAACCCCGCGTCGACCAGTTCCTTGAATCCACCACCAGTCACTGGCACCACCCGAAAGCCCATCGCTTCGAGATCCTTGACGACTCTACTCGCACGGCCACCGACGGCGCAGTAGGTCACAATCGGTGTGTCTCTATTGAGCATGGCCTCCGCTTTCTCCGAGACATCCTGGTGAGGGATGTGGACTGCGC
>MDTB01194809.1_pt1 | contig 10264 bp, 9 predicted proteins | sample 811161 | NCBI WGS metagenome assembly MDTB01 (sample SAMN05326650, study PRJNA326480) | marine metagenome | isolation source: seawater | place: Mediterranean Sea | collected 2009
CTCCTCAGCACCTTGGAGCGGACGAGCCTCTGCAAACTTAGGGTTTTTAGCCACACCATGCGCTATAAAATTCACGGCATCATACCGTGTCATCTCCTGCTCCTGTAGAAAAAATGCCGCATGGCTTTCTCTCTCAGCAAAGATTGCAACAAGAACATTAGCCCCAGTAACTTCACTTCTTCCTGAACTTTGCACGTGTATGGCAGCTCTTTGGATCACCCGTTGAAAGCCTGTAGTTGGGACTGCCTCTGAACCCTCCATTTCTGATACCAAGCTTTCCAACTCTTCATCCAAAAATTTAGTGATTGCTTTTTCTAACTTAGGAATATCCACTGCACACGCAGTCAGTACTCTTGAAGCGTCTGTTTCCTTCAACAAAGCCAGTAACAAATGCTCCAATGTTGCCAATTCGTGTTTTCGTTTATTGGCAAAAGTTAATGCGTCATGAATACTTGCTTCTAAAGAATTTGAAAAAGATGGCATGCCTACCTCGTCTGGTTTACTGCTTCAAACATATAATACATTATATATACCAAATCACTGTTTTTTTGAAATCTTCAAGGTTTTTTTTTTACTTTTGCCAAAAAATTTTTTTTATATAATTAAAACAATACATTAGTTATTTTTTATTTTTGCGAACATTTATCATTTTTTCAGAAGTTATCTTTCAACCTTCTTAGTTCAGTAAATACAGCCTCATCATTTTTGCTAGTCATATCCAAAGACTTCTTAATTTCTAACACATGAGCTCTTAAAAAAGGATTCGTTTCTTTTTCTTCAGAGAGACTTGTTGGGACATTAGGTATTTGCTTTTGAATATTGTCTCTTATCAAATTAAACTTCTCCTTAAGAGCCTGGTTATTTTTTTCAATCGATAGAGCAAACCTTGCGTTGTTCAAGGCATATTCGTGGCCTGAGTAAATTAAAATTTCATCAGGTAATTCTGAAATTTCTTTTAAACTATTGTACATTTCCGTAGGGCTACCTTCAAATAGTCGTCCGCAACCTAGTGACATCAAGGAATCGCCTGTGAAAATTACCCCCTCCGCGGCACAATAATAAGCTACATGACCAATTGTGTGACCAGGAACTTCTAGAATTTTAAATTCTAAAGATCCAATAGTCAGTATGTCACCCTTGGCTACCCCCTTATCTAATGGTGGAAGTCTTTTTTTATCATTTTGTGCACCAATTATTTTAGAATTAAACAATCTTGATAACTCTTTTATGCCATCAATGTGATCAGAGTGATGGTGCGTAATTAAAATATATTCCAAATTCCATTTCTTTTTTTCTAAAAAAGACTGTATTGGTTTTGCTTCTGGGGCATCAATTAATGAATTCTTGTTTGTTTTTGTATCATGTATTATGTATGCATAGTTATCGTGTAAGCATGGGATTGTAAAAATTTCTATTGGCATTTTTTTCCTTTTTTGAATTCTGATATAATATTGGAGAATGACGGATAGTAAAGGCGGATGCAATGCATTTAGATGTTATTGATTTAAAAAAATTTTACTATCGGACAAAATTAGGACTTGTTACTAAGAATTTGTTACAAGAGTCTGTTCAGAGGATTTGGAAGGATTGCTCTTCTGAGCAACTGGCTGGCTTTGGTTTCGTTCCACCTCTTATGCAACCGTTTTTGAACTTTTCTAACACGATATTTTGTTTAATGCCGAGTCAGCAAGGTGTGATGGCATGGCCAACTGGTTCCAAAAACTGCACTATGTTGGTGGAAGAAGTTTCTTGGCCCCTGCGATCTGGAAGCGTAGACAGATTAATTGTATCGCACGGCTTGGAAACTTGTGATAATCCAAATGATCTCTTGAAAGAGATATGGCGAGTTTTAAGACCCTCAGGTCGCGTTATCTTTATTGTGCCCAATAGAGCTGGGCTATGGGCTAGAAGCGATTTGACACCGTTTGGATATGGAAGGCCCTATAGTATGACTCAACTTGAACAGCAGTTACGGGTTAATAGGTTTGAGACTCTACGTTTCACGGGGGCATTGTATAGTCCTCCTTCGCATCGTTCATATTTTTTAAAGACAATGCGGTTTTGGGAGAGGCTTGGTCGTCGACTGGACTCTCGGGTGATTGCTGGGGCTTTAGTTGTGGAAGCAACAAAGTTAATTTATGCCACTCAGAAACCTAGCCTGAAGAAAGTGGTTTCGGTCCCGCTGGAGGTGATTGAAGAGTTTACAAAACCAAAACCGAAACCAATATCCAGGGATAAAATTTGATCTCACCATATTTGACCAATCATTTTAAAGTGGCTTAGTATCCCGTAAAATTTGAATAATTTTTTGACGCTAGTTAAATAAATTGAAAGCAGTTCTTGCATGTCAATTGTCCCTCTGTTATGACCTCAATTATAATTAGCTTCAAATCATCAAGTTTGTGAAGTAGCTAGGATTATTTTGGTGACGAAGTTACTCTTGTAGATAAAAAGGTGTGTCGTGACAGAATCTATTACCCTTACATCTGGTGTTGCGAGTAGATATGCTTTAGCTTTATTTACTATTGGAAAAGAGGAGAAAGCTTTAGAGCGGCTCGAAGTTGACCTTACTGCATTAAAGGAAAATGTTCTGAATGATCATGAATTTTGTAAAATGATTACATCTCCAGTTTACAAAAGATCAGAACAGCAGAAAGCGGTTCTTGCTATTTCTAAAAAGATGAAATGTAGCAAAAATATTCAAAATGTACTAGGTTTGATGGCAAGGAAAAGGCGGCTGTTTGTTCTGCCAGCTTTTATTGAAGATTTTAGAGCTTTGATGGCTGTTGAACGAGGTGAAGTTGTGGCTGAGGTGGTATCAGCAAAAAAATTATCCAAGGTGGAAGCAAATAGAATAGAAAAAGAAATTAAGGCAGCCTTAGGAAAAAAAATAAAACTGAATGAGATGGTTGATGAAGAAGTTATTGGAGGATTAGTCATTAAGGTAGGTTCTCAAATGATAGACTCAACGACAAAATCTAAATTGTTAAAACTGCAAAAACTTATGAAAGAGGTAGACTGATGAAAATTCAAGCATCAGAAATTTCAGAAATACTAAAAGACCAGATTAGAAACTTTGGACAGGAAGCTGAAGTTACAGAAGTTGGGAGAGTGTTGTCAGTTGGTGACGGCATTGCAAGAGTTCATGGTCTTGATAATGTTCAGGCTGGTGAAATGGTTGAATTTCCCGGAAATATTAGGGGTATGGCTCTGAATTTGGAGATAGATAATGTTGGGGTCGTTATTTTTGGCTCAGATCGATCAATAAAAGAAGGAGATACTGTAAAACGAACCAAATCAATTGTTGATGTGCCAGTCGGTGATGGTTTACTAGGGAGAGTCGTCGATGGATTAGGAAATCCTATTGATGGGAAAGGTCCTATCAAGTCTTCCCAAAGGTCAGTTGCAGATGTAAAAGCTCCAGGTATTATTCCTAGAAAATCCGTTCATGAGCCGATGGCCACAGGTTTGAAAGCGGTGGATGCTCTAATACCGATTGGAAGAGGTCAACGAGAGCTCATAATAGGTGATCGCCAGACTGGTAAAACGGCTGTTGCATTAGATACTATTTTAAATCAAAAAACTTACAATGAGGCGGCTGGAAAGGATGAAAGCAAGAAACTTTATTGTGTTTATGTAGCAATTGGGCAAAAGCGATCAACAGTTGCTCAGCTGGTAAAGAAATTGGAAGAAACTGGAGCTATGGAGTATTCAATTGTAGTAGCTTCGACGGCATCTGAGCCTGCTCCTATGCAATTTTTGGCACCTTATGCCGCAACGTCAATGGCCGAATACTTTAGAGACAATGGAAGACATGCTCTCATAATCTATGATGACCTTTCCAAGCAAGCTGTTGCCTACAGACAAATGTCATTGCTATTGAGAAGACCCCCCGGAAGAGAGGCCTATCCTGGTGATGTATTTTATTTGCATTCAAGGCTGCTTGAAAGATCAGCAAAGCTTAACGACTCTGAAGGAGCTGGTTCACTGACTGCGTTACCAGTTATTGAAACTCAAGGTGGCGACGTTTCAGCCTTTATACCTACCAATGTCATATCGATAACCGATGGTCAGATCTTTTTAGAAACAGAACTTTTTTATCAAGGCATAAGGCCTGCAGTGAATACTGGCCTATCTGTATCTCGGGTTGGATCTTCCGCACAGACTAAAGCTATGAAATCGGTTGCTGGATCGATTAAACTAGAACTAGCATCTTACAGAGAAATGGCAGCTTTTGCTCAGTTTGGTTCTGATTTGGATGCTTCCACCCAAGCGTTGTTGAATCGGGGTGAAAGGTTAACTGAGTTGTTGAAGCAGCCCCAGTATTCCCCATTGACGGCAGCCGAACAAGTCATAGTTATTTATGCGGGCACAATGGGTTATTTAGATAAAATAGAGGTTTCAAGAGTAGTAAGTTTTGAGGCTGCATTATTGAAGCATTTACGTAATAATTGCCGAAAACTTTTAGATGATATCTCTGGAAACGATAGGAAAGTAGATGGAGAACTTGAAAACAGTATCAAATCAGAGCTTGAGAGCTTTTGTTCGGACTTTTCATAAATTTGTCAAATTAATTGTAATGAGGAATAGGGCATATGGCTAGCCTTAAAGACCTAAAAAATCGAATTGAAAGTGTGAAGTCCACACGTAAGATTACAAAGGCTATGCAAATGGTTGCTGCGGCCAAGCTCAGGCGAGCACAGGAATCGGCGGAGTCAGCTAGACCCTATGCTGATAGGATGAAAGAAGTTTTATCTAATTTGGCTAAAGGAGCTTCTGAAAGTTTTGGAGCGCCTATGTTGCTTTCTGGTAATGGAAACTCAAGCACTGTTCTTTTAATAGTTGCAACTTCTGAACGAGGTCTTTGTGGAGGTTTTAATTCCTCAATTGTGAAACTAGTTAAAAATCATGCACAAACTTGCTTAAACCAAGGAAAGAAAGTAAAGATTTTTACCATTGGAAAAAAGGGGAGGGAACAGCTTAAGCGAGACTTTGGTGATTTGAGTATAGGTCATTTTGACATGTCTTCAATAAAGGGTATTTCTTATTCTGTTGCTTCAGAAATTGCGAAAGATATGATTAACCTTTTTGAGAAGGAAGAGTTTGACATTGCAACTATATTTTATTCGCAATTCCAGTCTGTTTTGGTTCAGAACCCTGTTGCAGAGCAATTAATACCAGTTTTAGTAGAACAGAAAGATACGGGTATCAAGGCATATGATTATGAACCCGACAAAGATATAATATTAATGGATTTGCTACCAAGATCGATCGCCACACAGATTTTCACTGCATTGTTGGAAAATGGTGCTTCTGAGCAAGGAGCCAGAATGTCAGCCATGGATAATGCCACTCGAAACGCTGGAGAAATGATCGATAAATTAACTATACAATATAACCGCTCTCGGCAGGCATCAATTACTAACGAACTTATAGAAATAATATCTGGTGCTGAGGCACTCTGAGTTATGGAGAAAAAAATGGCTAAAAATATTGGAAAAATAACACAAGTTATAGGTGCTGTAGTAGATGTACAGTTTGATGATAAATTACCTGCGATTTTAAATGCTTTAGAAACCAAAAATAATGGTGTTCGAATGATATTAGAGGTCGCACAACATCTTGGTGAAAATACCGTTAGAACCATAGCAATGGATAGTTCTGAAGGGTTGGTGCGTGGTGCGGAAGTCTTTGACTTAGGCTCTCCAATCTCAGTTCCTGTTGGAAATGCTACGTTAGGCAGAATTTTAAATGTTGTAGGAGATCCAGTCGATGAGAAGGGTGCAGTGAAATCAGAAGAATCTCGGCCAATTCATCGAGATGCACCAGAGTTCGATGAACAGGCGACTGAAAAAGAGATACTAATAACAGGTATTAAGGTTGTTGATTTATTGGCACCTTATTCCAAAGGCGGAAAAATTGGTCTTTTTGGCGGTGCAGGAGTTGGAAAGACTGTGCTAATCATGGAATTGATTAACAACATTGCTAAAGTCCATTCTGGGTTTTCTGTTTTTGCTGGTGTTGGGGAAAGAACCCGAGAAGGCAACGATTTATATCATGAAATGATAGAGTCTGGAGTTATTAATCCAGACAAGCTGGAGGAATCTAAGGTTGCGTTAGTTTATGGACAAATGAATGAACCGCCAGGCGCGAGGTCAAGAGTAGCTTTAACTGGGTTAACGTTGGCTGAGCAATTCAGAGATCAATCTGGTACTGATGTTTTATTCTTTGTTGATAATATATTTAGATTTACGCAGGCTGGCTCTGAAGTATCGGCTCTGTTAGGAAGGATACCTTCAGCAGTTGGATACCAACCGACATTAGCTACAGATATGGGAGCATTACAGGAAAGAATAACATCAACCAAAGCTGGGTCCATAACTTCGGTTCAAGCTATTTATGTTCCGGCCGATGATTTAACAGATCCAGCTCCTGCCACTTCCTTTGCACACCTGGATGCTACTACTGTTTTAAGTAGAGCAATTTCCGAGTTAGGAATATATCCAGCTGTAGATCCATTAGACTCCAACAGTAGAATAATGGATCCATTAATAGTAGGAGAAGAGCATTATCAAGTAGCTAGAGACGTGCAAGGTATATTACAAAGATATAAATCTCTTCAAGACATAATAGCAATTTTGGGAATGGATGAGCTTTCTGAAGAAGATAAGTTGACTGTTAGTAGAGCTAGAAAGATTCAGAAATTTTTGTCACAGCCTTTTGACGTTGCCAAAGTTTTCACTGGATCTGATGGAAAACAGGTGCCATTGGATGTAACTATCGATAGCTTTAAGAGAGTGGTAGCTGGTGAATTTGATCACTTGCCTGAGAATGCCTTTTATATGGTTGGAGGCATTGATGAGGTTATAGCAAAGGCTGAGAAGATGGCCGAGAAGGTAGCCTGAGGAATTGAATTATGTCTGAGCTTATAAATTTCAACTTAGTTTCTCCTGAAAGGAAGTTAGCTTCTTTGGATGTATTATCAGTTATAATACCTGGTGCAGAGGGGGATATGACTTCCTTACCCAATCACGCTCCGTTTTTAACAGCAATTAGGCCAGGTGTACTAACTGTAAGTAAGGTAGATGGTATGGAGGAATTTATTGTCACGGGTGGTTTTGCTGAGATATCAGACTCAGGAACTACTGTTTTGGCGGAACATTCAATACCAAGATTAGAAGTCGATAAAGATTTTTTGGATACTCTTTTGAAAGATGCTGAAACTGCAGCTGAGACTGCTAAAGATGAGAGACAAGCATTAGCAGATTTAAGACTGAATGATGTAAGAACGCTGATAGACCTTCTTAAATAGATAGCGAAGTCATCTTTCAAAAGTTACTTACTTTGCATAAAATTAATTTTCCCAGAATTTCTGCAAATTTGCGTGGAGGAATATGACTCGGGTCGAACCATCTCAAACATCCTTTAAATCAATCTCGTTTATTTTTGTTACAGTAGTTTTGGACATCACTGGAATTGGAATAATCTTTCCTATTATGCCAGATTTGTTGGAAGAATTAGGTATAGATCGAGTGGCTGATGCTGCATTGTGGGGTGGAATATTGGCAACATCATATGCCTTAATGCAATTCTTGTTTTCTCCGATAATTGGTAATCTCTCTGATGCAATAGGCAGACGAAAGGTAATACTAATAGCTTTGTTTGCCTTGTCGGTTGACTACCTTATTCTTGGCTTTGCTACAACTTTGTGGGTTTTGGTATTGGGACGAATAATTGCTGGTATTGCTGGCGGAACTGTGCCAACTGCTACAGCTTATCTGGCAGATATATCACAAAATGATGAACGAGCCAAAAACTTTGGCTTGATAGGAGCGGCCTTCGGGCTTGGATTTATTTTAGGACCAGCTCTTGGAGGCCTCTTGGGCGAAATTGACTCCAGAGCACCATTCTTTTTATCAGCATTCCTCACTTTCCTAAATTTCTTATTCGGTTTTTTTGTTCTGCCTGAGTCATTAAGCATTGAGAATCGACGCAAATTTTCAATTAATTCCCTAAATCCTTTTGCTACGATCTGGGAGTCACTTTTATTTAAGAATCTTAGAGTCGGTCTCATTTGTTTTTTTATAATTTCTACTGCTCATTGGGTCTACCCAGCTATATGGAGTTTCTGGGGTAAAGAAATCTTTGGTTGGGGTTCAGGGATGATAGGCCTCTCGTTGGCGTGCTATGGGATTGGAATTTCTATTGTACAAGGTTTTGTAATAAGGATGAAAATTGTTTCCAGGATAGGTGCAAGGTGGATTGTTACTTTTTCATTAATAGTGGGTTCGTTAGCAATGGTGGTTCTTGGTTTTACGTCCGTTGCCTGGCTGGTTTTTTTAATTATTCCTTTTTCTGCTTTGTCGGAACTTTTGACACCGACTCTGGGAGGTTTTTTTGCTAATCAAGTTACTGATTTAGAACAGGGAAAATTACAGGGAGTTTTATCTAGTTTATCTGCCTTTACTACAATTATAAGCCCTCTACTAATGACGGCCATTTTCAACCTTACCTCAAATGCAAATGATGGTTTTTATCTTCCCGGAGCACCCTTTCTATTTGCTGCCGTTCTATTACTTCTTACAGTAATTCCTTTATCCATAGTTATGAGGTCAGGTTCCAAGTAAGTTTGGTTTTATTATTCTGGGTAGTATGCTTCATATATTGGCCCCAAAGTTTCATCATCAAATAATGATGAAACTGAGCTACCATGAGCAATATTTAACATTGCTTGTGCAAGCATTGGTGAAGCCGGTACAACCCTTATTTTTGTTGATTTTTTTACAAAAACTGAAGGCTCTATAGAGTCTGTAACTACCAGTGATTTTATATTGGAGGATTCTATTCTATCTACTGCAGGATTAGATAACACCCCATGCGAAATATATGCATGCACTTCTATAGCTCCATTGTTCAATAATAGGTCTACTGCTTTAACCAGAGTTCCTGCGGTATCACAAATATCGTCCACTATTAGGCAAATACGCCCTTTTACGTCACCTATTATTCTCATTTCTGAAACTAAGCCGGGCTTTGCTCTTCTCTTATCGACAATCGCTAGATCTGCTTTTATTCTTTCTGCTAGCTCTCTAGCTCTAGCTACTCCACCTACATCGGGTGAAACGACGGTTATGTCTTCAGGCTTTTTAAAATTGTGGCGTACATCAAGTGCGAAAACGGGCGAAGAATACAGGTTATCAACTGGAATATCAAAAAAGCCTTGAATTTGAGCTGCATGTAAATCGAGAGTTAATATCCTTTCTATGCCTGCTTCAGTCAGAAGGTTCGCAACTAATTTGGCACTTATAGGTGTCCGGGCTTTTGTTCTTCTGTCCTGTCTAGCATATCCAAAATATGGAATTACTGCAGTTATTCGTCTAGCACTTGAACGTCTTAAAGTATCAGTAATAATTAGGAGTTCCATAAGATTGTCGTTTGCTGGGTTAGAAGTTGACTGGATAATGAACATATCTTCACCTCGCACGTTTTCAAAAACTTCGACAAAGATTTCTTGATCATTGAAGCGTTCCACTCTAGCCTTGACAAGATTTGCTTTTGAACCCCTGTGAATAGACATTCTTTTTATAATTCCCTTGGCTAGGGTCATATTCGAGTTGCCAGCTATTACTTTCGGTTGTCCTGTTACGTTCATATTTTTGGATTTTCCATGTTATTAAAATTTTAGAAGTAGTGATTTTGAATTAATATTCATAATGTTATTTCAGCTTTTATTGGTCATAATTAGCAAGGATTGATTTTATTTGAAAGGAATAATTTGTACTAGCTAGAAAATTTCTTAGTAAGCAAATAATAGGAACTAATTTGGCTTGTCTGTTCAGGATTTCTCAGAGAATTGATTAGTAATAAATTCCTCCCATTTGGAGACAGGGATTTGCTTCTCTGGAAAAGTTGAATTTTTTACTGAATTACCGGTCTGATGTACCGTTTTGTAATCTCCTGAAACTAATGGATGCCAATCGAACAATGGTTTACCCTCATAAATTAGTCTGTAAGCACAGGTTACAGGCATCCATTTCGCATTTTCCACTATATTTACAGAATTCAACTTCACGCAGTCCTTGACCACTGACTGCCTTTTGTCGTAGCTTTTGCAATTGCATGTATGATGGTTAAATAATTTACAAGAGATATTTGTATAATGAATAGTGGAATCTTCTACATTTTGTAATTTTATCAGGCAGCATTGGCCACATCTGTCACACAAAGCTTCCCACTCCATTTCATTTAGTTTTTCTAGGGGGTA
>MDTB01107916.1_pt1 | contig 10263 bp, 8 predicted proteins | sample 811161 | NCBI WGS metagenome assembly MDTB01 (sample SAMN05326650, study PRJNA326480) | marine metagenome | isolation source: seawater | place: Mediterranean Sea | collected 2009
ATGGGACTCACCCCATGTAGTAAACCTAAATATTTTTCCAAAAGTATTAAAAGACATCGATAATTAATGTATAAATTATTTTATATAATATATGAATCAAAAAAGTGGCCAAAATTCGCTAGGACTGGATCTTTGTTTCGAAGATGAGGCAAATCCTGTTGATTTATTTAAAAAATGGTTTGCTGCTGCAGAAAAAAGCGAAATAAACGATCCAAATGCGTTATCTTTAGCAACATCAACATCTAATGGAATACCAAGTGTTAGGATGGTTTTGTTAAAAGGACTGACTGATAAAGGTTTCGTTTTTTACACGAATTTCAATAGCAAAAAAGGAAATGATTTAAAAAATAATCCCAATGCTTCAATGTGTTTTCACTGGAAAAGTTTAAGAAGACAAATAAGAATATCAGGCAAAACTTCAGTAATTGATAATGATGAGGCAGATAAATATTTTAGCTCAAGAGCATATGGTAGTAGAATTGGGGCGTGGGCTTCATCACAATCAAAAGTGATGAAACATAGAAATGATTTTTTAAATAAAATTAAAGAATATGAAAAAAAATATCCAAATCAAAATAATGTTCCACGACCTGCACATTGGTCAGGATGGAGACTTGAGCCAAAAGAAATTGAATTTTGGTTAGAGATCAAAAATAGAATTCATGAAAGACTAAATTATAAAAAAGAAAGTAATAAGTGGGTCAGAGAAATACTTTATCCTTAGAAAGATCTATTAAGACTAAAACTAGTAAGATTTTGTAAAACTCTCTTTTCTTCGCTGTCTTCAAATATTCCTAGAGCATCATAAGATACACTCACAAAATACTCTGCTCTTTTAAAAGTAGTTTCAACAGTATTGTATTTTTTTATTAATTTTAAAGTATCATCCAAATCTTTTTTTTCTCTGACTTCTTTTTTAAAAATATTTTCTAAAAAAGTTCTTTCAATAGTATTAGCTTTTTGAAATAGAATAATAATTGGAAGTGTAACCTTACCTTCAAAAAAATCTTTTCCAATTTGTTTTCCAAATATTTTTTCCATTGAAAAATAATCTAATGCATCATCAGCAATTTGAAATGCTAAGCCCAAATTTTTCCCATATGACTCTAAAGCGTCTCTCTTTTTTTTATCCATACATGATATACAGGCACCAACTCTTGTTGCGGCAGCAAAAAGTGCTGCAGTTTTTAATTCTATAATTTTAATATAATTTTCTTCTAAAAGATCAGCTTCGCCCTTATATTCTAACTGCATAACTTCTCCTTGTGCAATTTTAGATGATGTAGAAGATAAAAGCTTTAATACTTCAAGATCACCATCCTCAACCATCATTTCAAAGCATCTGCTAAGCAAATAGTCGCCAACCAAAATTGATGACTGATTTCCCCAAATGTGATTAGTAGTTTTAACACCTCTTCTAATTTTACTTTCATCAATTACATCATCGTGCAGTAAAGTTGCACTATGAATTAATTCAACACATGCTGCTAAATTTATATCCCTTTTATCTTCGTGATATCCACCTAGTCTAGCCGCTCCCATAGTCAATAAAGCCCTAATTCTTTTTCCACCAGAACTTAAATGATAATCACTCATTTTTTTAATAAGACCTACGCGACTTTCAAGTTTTGAGCTGATCAATTTTTCTACATGCTCGAGCTTACCATTTAAAAGATTTTTTAAATCCAAATATGCTGAATTAGCTGATTTTTTTAAAGGTATTACAGATCCCATGAATTTTTATTATATACTTTTGAGAAAATATTAAATTATTATTTTATACCTCTGTGACGCACTTCAATTTCAACCAAGAGTAGCGTAATTTATATTTAACTTTAATTTAAGTGCTGATATAACAAATAAAGTTATTCTTAATTAATATGTTTTCATTTTTTAAAAAAAAAACAATAATTCCACATGTAAGATTGTCAGGCGTGATAGGATCCGCAGGTAGGTTTAAGCAAGGGATAGATTTTTCTGGACAACAAGAAATTATTAAAAAAGCATTCAGTTTTAACAAAGCAAAGGCAATTGCCATATCAATTAATTCACCCGGAGGTTCACCTGTCCAATCTCATTTAATTCATGATTACATAAGACAATTAGCAGATAAAAATAAAAAAAAAGTTATTATTTTTGCTGAAGATGTTGCTGCATCTGGCGGCTATCTTATTGCATGTGCAGGAGATGAAATCTATGCAAATTCAAGTTCTATTGTAGGTTCAATAGGTGTTATTTCAGCATCATTTGGTTTTCAAGATGCTATAAAAAAAATTGGAATTCAAAGACGAGTTTATACTGCAGGAAAAAATAAAAGTACCTTAGATCCATTTAAAGAGGAAAAAGAAGAAGATATACAAAGAATAAAGAAGTTACAGTTAGAACTACATTCTGACTTCATCAATCTTGTTAAAAAAAGCCGAGGTTCAAAATTAAAAGATCCAGAAAAAAATAATATTTTTACAGGAGAATTTTGGTCCGGATCATCATCTTTAAAACTTGGACTCATAGACGGAATAGGAAATGCCGAACAAACTTTAAGAGAAAAATTTGGTGAAAATATAGTAATTAAAAAGCTTGAAAAACCAAAAGGTTTTATTGCAAAAAAATTATCATCTTCAATTGACAATCAAATTGATAATATTGCAAATGCTTTAGAAGAAAGAGCTCTATGGCAAAAATTTGGTTTATAAATGCCAAGAAAAACAAAAAATAAAAAAAAAAACTATATAACTTTTCAGGATTTAATTTTTAATTTACAAAAATTTTGGTCAAAGTATGGGTGTATAATTTTACAGCCATATGATTTAGAAGTTGGGGCTGGAACTTTTCATCCTGCAACAACCCTTAGATCTCTAGGACCTAAGCCGTGGAAAGCTGCTTATGTACAACCATCTAGAAGACCTACAGATGGAAGATATGGAAAAAATCCTAACCGTTTACAACATTACTATCAGTTTCAAGTTATTATAAAACCATCTCCTGAAAATATTAAACAAGTATATTTGAAAAGTTTGTCTGCTATTGGTATTCAAGTAAAAGATCATGATATAAGATTTGTTGAGGACGACTGGGAGAGCCCGACTTTGGGTGCAGCAGGACTTGGTTGGGAAGTTTGGTGCGATGGTATGGAAATAACTCAATTTACTTATTTTCAAAAAATGACAGGAATAGATTGCAAACCAATATCTGTAGAACTAACTTATGGATTAGAAAGAATTTGTATGTTTGTTCAATCTAAAAAAGATGTATTTGAAATAGATTGGAATAATGATGGAGTAAAATACAGGGATGTTTACCTTCAGTCCGAAAAAGAATTTTCTGCATATAATTTTGATCACGCCAATACAGACTCTTTGTTAAAAAATTTTGAAATTGCAGAAAGTGAATGCAAGTCTTTGTTAGAAAAAAAACTTTCTTTACCAGCTTACGACCAATGTTTGAAAGCTAGCCATATATTTAACTTATTAGACTCCAGGGGAGTAATTTCTGTTGCGGAAAGAACGGGGTTTATAAACAGAATTAGAGATCTCGCTAAAGGATCTGGATCAGCTTGGTTAGAGAATCAAAAAGAATAAATGTCCGAACTATTAATTGAACTTTTTAGTGAAGAAATGCCGCCCAAATTGCAAATAAATGCAAGAAGGCAACTAGACAAATTATTAAGAGAAAATCTATCTAATTTAAATTTGAAATTCAAAAATTTAGTTGTTTATTCTACTCCTACCAGGTTAACAGCTTTCGTATCAAATATTCCAAGCAAAATTAAAATTTCAACCTCTGAAGTCAAAGGTCCCAAAGAAGGTGTTCCAGATAATATTATTGAAAATTTTGCAAAATCAAAAAATTTGAATGTTAGTAATTTATATAAAAAAAAACTAGAAAAAGGAATATTCTACTTTGCAAAGATTAAAGCAAGAGTGATGAATACAGAGGATGAATTAGCAAAATCTATTCCAAAAGTTTTAAAAGAAATATCCTGGAAAAAGTCAATGAAATGGTCTGATTATGATTTAAATTGGGGCAGACCTTTAAGATCTATTTTAGCAATTTTCGATAAAAAAACTTTAAAATTCAAATATTCTCACCTTGAAGCAGTAAATTTTACTTTTTTAGAAGAACATGGCGAAGTAACGGAGAAAAAAATTCAAGACTTTAATGAGTATCTAAAATTTTTAAAAAAAAACGATATAATTCTGAGTCAAGATGAAAGAGCAAATTTTATTTCTAAAAAAATTAAATATATTTGCAAGAAAAAATCATATAAAGAAATTGTTGATCAATCTTTACTTTTAGAAGTAAATAATTTAGTAGATAAACCCCGTGTAATTGTTGCAAAATTTGATAAAAAATATTTAAAATTACCCAAAGAAATTATAATATCAACTCTACAATCCCACCAAAGATACTTCACTTTAATTGATAGTAAAGATAGAATTAGCAACGAGTTTATTATTGTTACAAATAATAAAGACGAAAAAAAGTTTATAAAAATAGGAAATGAGAGAGTAGTTGAAGCAAGACTTTCTGATGCTAATTTTTTCTGGGAAAGAGATAGGTCCTTTAATTTAATTAAGCAAATTAATAAATTAAAAAAAGTAAAGTTTTATGAAAACCTAGGATCAATTTATGAAAAGACCCAAAGGTTAAGAAAAATGGCTTATTTTATTTCAGATCAATTAAATTTAAATAAAGAAAAAGTTGAAATAGCGGCATCAGTTTCAAAATCAGATTTAGTTTCTGGCACAGTTGGAGAGTTTCCCGAGCTCCAAGGTGTAATGGGTAAATATTTTGCATTGCACCAAGGGTTTGAGGAAGATGTTTCTAGATCAATTAGCGAACACTATTTACCTACTAGCATGTCTTCGCCCGTGTCAAAAAAACCAGTTAGTTATGCTCTTTCAATCATAGATAAGTTAGATACTTTGGTTGGATTTTTTTTAATAAATGAGAAGCCAACAAGTTCTAAAGATCCTTTTGCTCTTAGAAGAGCAGCCATTGGTTTATTAAGAACAGTAATTGAAAATAACCTTGTAATTAAAGTTTATGATTTAATCGATTATTCAATAAAAATTTATTTAGAACAAGGTGTTAAAGAATCAAACAGACAAGTTTCAAAAGAATTAATTTTATTTTTGAGGGAAAGAATGAAGAATATTTTAAAGGAGAAAAAAATTAGGACAGATATAGTTGAAGCCTCAGTAAGTTCACATTTAAATGATAACTTTTTAGAACTTTATAAAAAAACATCAATTATGAATAAATTTATTTCTAAAGATCTGGGAAAGAATGCAGTTTCAGCTTATAAAAGAGCATCAAATATTCTTCAACAAGAAGACAAAATTTCCAAAAATGGACCAGACGCAGTTCTTTTCAAATATGAAGAAGAGAAAGAACTTTTTGAGAGAATCAATAGCATTCGTAAAGCGTTCACTTTAAAAGAAGAAAAGAAAAACTACGAAGAACACCTTAGACTTTTATCTGAAGCAAAATTATCAACAGATAAGTTTTTTGATAATGTTAAGGTAAATGACGATAATAAAGATATAAAAAATAATCGTTTAGAACTCTTGCAAATCCTATGTTCTACCTTTAATAGTTTTATAGACTTCTCAAAATTAGAAGGAACATAATGTCGAAATATATATTTAGTTTTGGAAACAAAAAAACTAAAAAAATAACAAACTCTAAAAATACTTTAGGAGGAAAGGGAGCTAACTTAGCTGAGATGGCAAGATTAGGATTACCAGTGCCTCCTGGATTTACAATATCAACACAGATGTGTGAGATATTTTTCAAAAACAAAAAAAAATTAAACACAAAAATATATAATGAAGTTAAAAAACAATTAAAAAAAATTGAGTTAATAAGCAAAAAAAAATTCGGCGGTAATTCAAACCCGTTATTGGTTTCTGTTAGATCTGGCTCAAGAGTATCAATGCCTGGAATGATGGACACTATTTTAAATTTAGGTTTAAATGATAAAACCGTAGTAGCACTTGCAAGACAAACTTCAAACGAAAGGTTTGCAAAAGATAGTTATAGAAGATTTATTCAAATGTACGGAAATGTAGTTCTTGGAATCGAGAGCCATCTATTTGAGGAAATGATTGATAATTATAAATTAACCAAAGGTGTTTTATTAGATACAGAATTAAATTCTGAAGACTGGGATGGTCTTATAAAAAATTTTAAAGAACTTATATCTGAAAAAACTAAAAAAAGTTTTCCTCAAGATGTAAACGAGCAATTATTCGGTGCAATTAAAGCAGTATTTTTATCCTGGAATAGTAAAAGAGCAAAAACTTATAGAAAATTTAACCACATACCAGATGAATGGGGGACAGCTGTAAATATTCAATCTATGGTTTTTGGAAATATGGGAGACGACTGCGCAACTGGAGTAGCATTTACAAGAAACCCATCAACAGGAGAAAATAGTTTTTTTGGTGAATATTTAATAAATGCCCAAGGAGAAGATGTAGTAGCGGGAAGTAGAACCCCAAGATACATTACAAAAAAAGCAAAATTAGATGCTGGCGCAAAAGAAGCATCAATGGAAGAAACTATGCCAAAAGTCTTTAAAGAGTTGAAAGGTGTTTTTTTGAAATTAGAAAAACATTATAGAGATATGCAAGATATAGAGTTTACTGTAGAAAACAATAAACTTTGGATGCTACAAACAAGAAGTGGAAAACGTACTGCAAAAGCAGCAATCAAAATTGCTGTTGATATGGTCAAAGAAAAATTAATTTCAAAAAAAGAAGCAATTCTAAGAATAGACCCAAATACTCTAGATACTCTACTGCATCCAACTTTAGATGAAAAAGTAGAAAAGAAAGTAATAGCAAAAGGATTGCCAGCTTCACCGGGAGCAGCAAGTGGAAAAGTTGTTTTTAATGCTGATGATGCCGAAAGTATGAATAACCAAAAAGAAGACACAATATTAGTAAGAGTTGAAACTTCACCTGAAGATATACACGGTATGCATGCTGCTAAAGGAATTTTAACTGCTAGAGGAGGGATGACAAGTCATGCCGCTGTAGTTGCTAGAGGTATGGGCAGACCGTGTGTTTCAGGTTCAGGAGAAATTAACATAGATTATGAGTCAAAAGAATTTAAAGCTGGTGACTTAACTATAAAAGAGGGAGATATAATTACGATAGATGGTGGTACAGGCAGAGTAATGCAAGGCTTAGTGCCAACTGTAAAGCCTGATATTTCCGGATACTTCTCAACAATAATGAAGTGGTCAGATGAGTTTAGGAAATTAAAAATTAGGACTAATGCAGAGACCCCGCAAGACACCAAGATGGCGAGAAATTTTGGTGCCGAAGGCATTGGTTTATGCAGAACAGAACATATGTTTTTCGATGACGAAAGAATTCTTTCTGTTAGACAAATGATTTTGTCAAAACACTTAGATGATAGAAAAATTGCATTAGATAAATTACTTCCTCATCAGAAAAATGATTTCAAAGAAATTTTCAAAATTATGAAAGGTTTACCTGTAACAGTGAGGCTTTTAGACCCTCCGTTGCATGAGTTTCTTCCTAAAACAGACAAAGATATGGAGGAGGTAGCAAGATCACTTAACTCAGGTATTAAGGAAATAAAGAATAGAGTTGCAGAATTACATGAATTAAATCCAATGTTAGGACACAGAGGATGTAGACTTGGTATATCTTTCCCAGAAATTTATGAAATGCAATGCAGGGCTATTTTCACAGCGTTGATTGAATGTAAAAAAGAAAAAATACAATCTGTAATACCTGAAATAATGATACCGCTAGTCTCAACTGAGGACGAACTTGGAATAATGAGAAAATTAGTTAACAGAGTAGCCGATGAGGTTCAGAAGGAGAAAAAAATAAAAATAAATTATTTTGTTGGTACTATGATTGAACTACCGAGGGCAGCATTAAGAGCAGCACCTATATCAAAATATGCTGATTTCTTTAGCTTTGGAACTAACGATTTAACACAAACTACATTTGGAATTAGCCGAGATGATTCTGGAAAATTTTTAAATGATTATATTGATCATAAAATTTTTGAGGAAGATCCATTTGTTAGCATAGACAAAGATGGTGTTGGTGAACTAGTTAAAATCGCATCTGAAAGAGGAAAAAAACATAACAAAAAACTTAAGCTAGGAATTTGTGGGGAACATGGAGGCGATCCTAGAAGTATTGAGTTTTGTTCCAAAGCAGGATTAAATTACGTTTCTTGTTCACCATTTAGAGTTCCTATTGCAAGATTAGCAGCTGCTCAAGCTGAGCTACGAAGGTAATTTCCTAAAAGTTTAATTTAAAATCTATAACAGGAGCACTATGAGTTATTTGTCCAACAGAAACTCTATTCACTCCACTCCCAGCAATTTGTTTAACATTGCTAAGTGTTACTCCACCAGAAGCCTCAGTCTCATAAAGTTTTTTTGACATTCTAACTGCTTTTTTAAGATTTTTAGGACTCATATTATCAAATAAAATCCTGTTAAATTTAAGACCTATGATTTTTTTTAACTGATTTAAATTATCAACTTCTACAGTTATTTTCTTTCCTTTTCTATTTTTAATAGCTTTTTTAACAAGTGTGCGGATATTTTTATTAACTGCTATATGATTATCTTTAATTAAAATTTCATCACTTAAATTGAATCTATGATTATTTCCTCCACCTAATCTTACTCCATACTTCTGTATCAATCTTAAATTTGGTAATGTTTTTCTGGTACAACATATTTTACAAGATTTACCTTTTACTTTTTTAACAAATTTATTGGTTATTGTAGCGACACCTGAAATCAGGCCTAGAAAATTCAAAGCAACCCTTTCACTTTTAAGAATACCTAAAGCTTTACCCTTTAATACAGCAACAACCTTACCTCTTTTAACTTTTCTTCCGTCTTTTGTTTTAGCTTTAAAAATGATTTTACTATCCGAGTTTTTAAAAGCTTCCTTAACAAAATTTAAACCACCAATAATGCAATTTTGGCCTGCAACTATTTTTGTAGTTACTTTATTGTTTATTATATTTTTACTTGTTATATCTCCAGATGGGCTAAGATCTTCTCTTAGCGCTACTCGTGTAATTGATTTAATATATTTCTGATTTATTTTTTGCACTCAAAATTATCTACCAATTTCGGCCATTTTCAAAACGGATTTTCTTGCCATCTCAGCAATATTGTGCCCAATTTTAATTTCATTAGTTTCATTTTTTAAGCAATCGTAAATTTTATTTAAAGTGATCTTATTCATGTGAGGACATAGATTGCAGGGTTTTATAAATTTTACATTAGGATTATCAACTTGAACATTGTCACTCATTGTACACTCAGTTACTAATAAAACTTTTTTAGGCTGGTTTTCCTTAACATATTTTACCATGCCCGAAGTTGAGCCTGCAAAATCTGAAGCGCTTATAACATCAGGAGGACATTCGGGGTGAGCTATAATTTTGATACCTGGATTGTCTCTTCTTATATCGTCTATTTCTTTAGATGTGAATTTTTCATGAACCATACATGTGCCTTGCCATGAAATAATTTTAACTTTTGTATTTTTTTGTACATAGCTTGCTAAATAGTGGTCGGGAAGGAAAATCACTCTATCTACACCAAGAGACTCCACAACTTTTACTGCATTTGCGGAAGTACAACATATATCAGATTCTGCTTTAACTTCAGCAGAAGTATTTACATAAGATACAACTGGAATGCCTGGATATTTTTCTTTAAGCATCCTTACATCTTCCCCAGTTATTGACTCTGCAAGTGAACAACCTGCTTGCATGTCGGGTATCAAAACTTTTTTACTTGGATTCATCAATTTTGCAGTTTCAGCCATGAAATGAACTCCGCACAGAACTATAGTCTTAGACTCGGTTTTTGCTGCTTCCAAAGCTAACGCAAGAGAGTCAGCAGATATGTCAGCTACGCCATGGTAAATTTCTGGAGTTTGATAATTATGAGCAAGTATAACTGCATCTTTTTCTTTTTTTAATTTGTTGATTTTCTCAATTAAGGGAGCATGAAAGTGCCACTCAACTTCAGGGATTACATCTTTTATCTTATTATAAATTCTATTTAATGATTTGTTCGATGAAATTTGTTTAGTCATGCAAATAATTTATCAACTTGAAGATAAAAAGTCATTCATTTATTGTCGCATATAAAGGTAGCGCGGTCGTGCTGAAACTGGTAGACAGGCACGGTTGAGGGCCGTGTGGGATTCCCATGAGAGTTCGAGTCTCTCCGAC
>MDTB01151476.1_pt1 | contig 10263 bp, 10 predicted proteins | sample 811161 | NCBI WGS metagenome assembly MDTB01 (sample SAMN05326650, study PRJNA326480) | marine metagenome | isolation source: seawater | place: Mediterranean Sea | collected 2009
AAAAAATTATAATCGTTCAACGGGTGCCATGTTAAGTGGTGAAGTTGCAAGAATTTATGGTCATAAAGGGTTGGCTGAAGATACTATAAGGATAAAATTTAATGGAACAACTGGTCAGGCATTTGGCGCTTGGGTTACAAGAGGAGTAACCTTGGAGGTTGAAGGTGAAGCTAATGATTATGTTGGAAAAGGTTTGTCAGGAGGTAAATTAATAGTGTACCCACCAAAAGAAGCTAAGAATATTGACCCAACCAGCTCAATAATTGCTGGGAACACAATACTTTATGGCGCAATTGAGGGAGAATGTTACTTAAGGGGCGTCACAGGCGAGAGGTTCGCTGTTAGAAACTCAGGAGCTACAGCTGTTGTTGAAGGAGTAGGTGATCATGGATGTGAATACATGACTGGTGGAATTGTTGTTGTTTTAGGTGAAACAGGGAGAAATTTTGCTGCTGGGATGTCTGGAGGGATTGCTTATGTATTGAATGAGGATGGAAACTTTAAAAAGAGATGTAATTTGGCAATGGTGGAACTTGAACCCCTTCCAGAAGAAGATGATTTAATGGAATCTGAGCATCATCATGGAGGAGATATAGAGCATCACGGCCGTGTAGATATTACGCAAGATATGACTAGGTTTGACGAAGAAAGACTTAAGAATTTAATTAAAAAGCACAAAAAATATACAAAATCTGCTCGTGCAGAAGAAATTTTAATAAACTGGAGTTTTTACCGACCAAAGTTTTTAAAAGTTATGCCCACTGAATATAGGAGAGCTTTGGAAGAAATAAAAGCGGAGAAAGAGGGTAGAATAGTTGCAGCTGAGTAAAAAATTTAAAGAAGTTAGAGAGAAAAGGTATTAGAAATGGGAAAGGTTACTGGGTTTTTAGAAATTGATAGACAAGACCGAAAATATAGACCTGCATCTGACAGAATAAGAAACTTTAAAGAGTTTTTTGTACCGCTTCCAGATCAAGTAATTCGTGATCAAGCTAGTAGATGCATGGAATGCGGTATCCCATTTTGTCATGATATGAAAGGTTTAAAAGGATGTCCTGTTAATAATCAAATTCCAGATTGGAACGATTTAGTTTATAGAGGAGAGTGGGAACAAGCATCTAGAGACTTGCACTCGACAAACAATTTTCCCGAATTTACAGGAAGAATTTGCCCTGCCCCTTGTGAAGCATCATGCACTTTGAACATAACAGATAGCCCTGTTACCATTAAGTCTATTGAATGTGCAATTGTAGACAAAGCTTGGAAAAATAATTGGATAACACCTCAAATACCCGAAATAAAAACTGGAAGAAGTATAGCTGTTATAGGGTCTGGTCCAGCGGGTTTAGCTGCATCCCAGCAGTTAACAAGAGCTGGCCACAAAGTGATTTTATACGAAAAGAATAAAAAAGCAGGTGGTCTCCTGAGATATGGCATACCAGATTTTAAAATGGAGAAAGTACACATTGATCGTAGAATTGATCAAATGACACAGGAAGGGGTAATATTTAAAACTGGTGTTAAAATTGGCAGGGACATTACTATAGAGGATGTTATAAACCATAATGACGCAGTTATTCTAGCTTGTGGGGCGGAAATGCCCAGAGATTTAGAAATCCCTGGTAGAAACTTAGAAGGCATTCATTTTGCAATGGATTTTTTGCCTCAGCAAAATCGAAGAGTAGGAAGAGAAAACTTTCCAGAATGTGATAGCGTTTCTGCTGAAGGAAAACACGTTGTTGTGATTGGAGGAGGCGATACCGGATCCGATTGTATTGGAACATCGATAAGGCAGGGAGCGCTGTCTGTTACACAATTAGAAATAATGCCACTACCCCCTTTAAAAGAAAATAAAATGCTAACATGGCCCAACTGGCCATTAAAGATGAGAACTTCGTCTAGTCAAGAAGAGGGTGCAAAAAGAGAGTTCTCAGTTATGACAAAGTCTTTTTTGGGGGAGTATGGAGCAGTTAACGCTTTGGAGTGCGCTAGGGTAGATGATAATTTCGATTTGGTTGAGGGGAGTAAATTTCAAATTTCTGCAGATATAGTTCTTTTGGCTATGGGTTTTGTTTCACCGATTACAGATGAAATCTTCAAAAATATAGATGTAAAGCTTGATAAAAGAAACAATGTTTTCGCGTCGGATTCTGACTACAGAACATCACATAATAAAATGTGGGTCGCTGGAGACATGAGAAGAGGACAGTCTCTAGTTGTCTGGGCTATAAGAGAGGGTAGACAAGTAGCAAAATCTGTTGATGAATTTTTGATGGGGAAAAGTAAACTCGCCAGCTAAAAAGAAATAATAAGTAAGAGTAAAAATGATATTATTCAATCCTAGATATACTTGGATTACAAATGGTTTCAAAAATTGTGAAATTTCTGCACTTACTAAAATATACCTTTATTTTTATTTTTTGCATTTCATTATTCTCAATTATCTTACTGAGATTTTTTAATCCTCCTATCACAAGTTATATCCTTGCAGAAAGTGATTTATTTAAAAAAAAATACGCTTATGAATGGATTTCGTTAGAGAAAGCGGGAAAAAACATTTTGTTAGCAATGGTGAGTACGGAAGATGCTAGGTTTTGTAGTCATATGGGGTTTGATTTGACGGAACTTTATCAGGTGTACACTAAAAATCAAAAAAGAGGAGCTTCTACAATATCCCAGCAAGTGGCTAAAAATTTATTCCTATGGTCAGGTCGATCATATATTAGGAAAGGATTGGAAGCCTACTTAGCAGTTTTGTTAGAAATATTCTTACCTAAAAAAAGAATTTTGGAGATTTATATAAATATAGTTGAAACTGCACCCCTATCATTTGGAGTAAATTCTTTGTCTATGAAATCTTTTGGTAGGTCTGTTGATAAATTAAATAAAGTTCAAGCCCTTAAAGTTGCTTTAGTTTTACCTAACCCAAAGAATAGAAATCCCAAAAATCTTAAAAAAAAGCATTTGAAAAGAATTCCAAAATTAAAAAAAGACATGGTATATTTAGAAAATGATGGTAGATCAGATTGTTTTTTGTAACAATGCAAATTCTTATTAATGAATGAAATTTATAAATTGATATGATGAAACTCCATCATTTAGCGCTATCTCCTTTCTGTAGAAAGGTGAGGTTAGTTTTAGCTGAAAAAAGGCTTGAGGTTGAATTAATCGAAGAGCCTGTGTGGGAAAAGCGTCTTGACTTCTTAAGATTGAGCCCTTCTGGAAAAGTACCACTGCTTAAAGTTGGAAAAGAAGTTTTTTCTGAGAGCACTGCAATTAGCGAATTTTTAGACGAAACACACCCTGTCCAAAAGCTTTTACCAGTCGATAAAAAATTTCGTTTTGAAACAAGAAGGCTCAATAATTGGTTTGATGATAAGTTTCACAATGAAGTTACAAAGAACTTACTTTACGAAAGGATTTATAAAAAGATTTTTAATTTAGGTCATCCAGACAGCAACTTAATAAAAGAAGGATTAAAAAAAATAAGGTTTCACCTTGAATACATGGAGTGGCTATTGGAAAGGAGAAACTGGCTTGCAGGAGAAAAAATGTCGTTGGCTGATTTCACAGCGGCAGCTCAGTTATCATCATTAGATTACATTGGTGATATTAATTGGGAGAAAATAGAGGTAATTAAGGATTGGTATGCCAAAATAAAGTCTCGTCCAGCCTTCAGACAGTCGGGTATCTTATCAGATTTGGTTCCAGGGTTTACTCCTCCTAAACATTACAGTGATCTTGACTTCTAAAAATGACGCCTGTTGATTTTAAAAAAAACTTAGAAAAAACAGCCTTGAGCCAGGGATTTTCAGCAGTGGGAATTACAAGCCCAGATTTAAGTGATTTTAAAGTAAGAGATAGATTGGAGCTTTTTATAAGAAATAACTGGCATGCTGACATGAAGTGGCTTGAAAAAAGAATGGAAGAAAGATCGAGCCCGAGAGTGCTCTGGCCAGAAGTTCAGTCAGTTTTAGTATTCACAGACGATTACACACCTGATCATGATCCCTTTACAAAATTAAAAAAAACAGAAATGGTTAATTTATCCGTATATGCAAGTGGTAGAGATTATCACAAAGTAGTAAAATCAAAGCTTAAAAAAATTGGATCTTGGATAGTAAAAACATTAGGTTGTGAAATTAAGGTGTTTGTAGATACTGCACCAGTTATGGAGAAGCCTTTAGCTCAAAAAGCGGGATTAGGGTGGCAAGGAAAACATACGAATCTGGTAAGCAAGAAAACTGGAAACTGGTTTTTTTTAGGATTTATTTTTTTAAATAAAAAGTTAGAAACAGATATTCCAGAAATCGATCATTGTGGATCTTGTCAAAAATGTTTAGATGTTTGTCCTACCGATGCGTTTGAGGGTCCTTATAAGTTGGACTCTAGGAGATGTATTGCATATTTAACAATTGAACATCATGGCCCTGTGAGGGAAGAGCTAAGGTATAAGATAGGAAATCGTATTTTCGGTTGTGATGACTGCCTTGCAATATGCCCATGGAACAAATACGCAAATATTTCAAGAAATATGAATTATGAAAAAATCCTGTCAGATTTATCTTTGGAAAAAGCTGTACAATTTTCAGATGTTGATTTTCGAAATTTTTTTTCTGGAACCTCAATTAAAAGACTTGGGGTGAATAGATTTTTGAGGAATGTACTTTATGCGATTGGTAACAGTAAAAAAAGAAAGTATATTCCAATTATAAAGCCGTTGCAAAACAGCCAAACGGATTATGTTGTAGACGCTGCAAATTGGGCGATAAAAATGCTGAGTAAGAATAATGGATAAAAAGACTTTACTAATATTTGGATATGGTTACACATGCTTTTTTTTAAGTTCCCTGTTAATTAAGGAAGGTTGGGTGGTTTTCGCCACTTCTAGAGACATAAGAAATTTTTCAAGAATTAAAAAAAATGGTGTTCACCCAATATTATTCTCTGATAAAGAGGAGATAGAAAAAACAATAAATAAGGGTGTATATGTTCTAAACTCTATTCCTCCTGTGGAAGAAGGAGATCCAGTTTTAATCAAATACTCAAAATTAATTTCAGAAAAAAAGGATCTCATAAATTGGATAGGTTATTTTTCTACAACCAGTATTTATGGTGACAGGAAGGGTGACTGGGTTACTGAATCAACGCTTCCAACTCCGAGCCTACCAAGAAGTATAAAGAGATTGAAGGTAGAAAACTCATGGAATAAGCTAAGCGAGGATAATGGTATAACATTAAATATATTTCGGCTTTCAGGAATTTATGGTCCTGGAAGAAGTTCTGTTGATCGCTTAAATGCTGGCGAAAAACTTGTTGTTGTTGATAGACGAAATCAACTTTTTAATAGAGTTCATGTGCTTGACATTGTCGCCATTACCCACTTAGCAATGCAAAAAAAACTTAAAAACGAAGTTTTCAATGTTTCTGATGATAATCCAGCCTCACAGGTTGAAGTTACTGAGTTTGCCGCAAGTTTAATGAATTTTCCTTCAATTAAGAAGGTTTCTTTAGAAAGTGATTTAATTTCAGATATGGCAAGAAGTTTCTATCTAGAAGAAAAAAAAGTTTCAAACAAAAATGTTAAAAGAAAGCTTGAGTACTCATTTAAGTTTCCATCATTTATTGAAGGGCTAACAGATATATATGAAAATATTATAAAAGTTTGACAGGTGTACCTATTTGAACAAGATTAAACAATTCTTGAATTTGCTCATTATACAACCCAATGCAACCTGACGAACTTTGTCGACCTATTTTTCTGGTGTCACTCGTGCCATGAATTCTATAGCTGGGCCAATTTAAGTAAAGAGCATGTGATCCTAACGGGTTATCCGGCCCAGTGGGCATAAATTCTGGTAGTTTAGGATCTCTTTTTCTCATTTCTGCAGTGGGTCTCCACTCAGGTCCTACTACTTTTTTAACCACTTTCGTATACCCTAGTCGGGTCAGCTTTTTGTTCAGAGGGACAGATGTTGGATAAATCTTGTAGTTTTTCCCATTTTTCCCCCAGAAGTGTAATGTTCGGGTTTTAGTATCTACGAGAATTGCCCCCTTTTTTAAATTCTTGAAATGATCTTTCCAAAACTGTGCCCTATACGAAAATATGTTATGCCTTGGTTCACCCTTTTCATTGAATGAGACAGCGGTTTGTGAAAAGGTTGGCGAACTCAATAAAGAGATTAGTAGTGAAAATATATAGATTTTTTTGTTTTGGAATAACATGACTTAAATTTTATTTATTTTTTCTAGTATCATCATAAACAAAGAAGTATTACTTTTAGGGAAAAAATAAAAGAAAAATTTAATTTTTAATAAGGGCAATATGAAAAACTGTGCATGTCGCATATTTCCATTCTTTCTTGTAGCTTTACTTTTGTTCTCTTGTGTTGGTACAAATACAGATATATATTACGGTTTCTCAAAATCGGGTTCGATTTCCAATTTCAATACCCCGGCCCTTCGAATTAGACATTTAGAAATGTTGAATGCGCTTAGGGTTGAAAGTGGTCTGAAAACATTAAAATTATCTAATGAATTGTCTGCCGCAGCAAAAACTCATGCATTAGATTTGGCAAGACAACAAAGAGCCTGGAATTATGGGTCAGACGCTTCTTCACCTCAAGATCGAGCAAGAGTATCCGGTTTCAATGGCTTAATTTTGGGAGAAAATGTTTCTGAAACATATGAAGGGGAATATGATGTTTTAGATGTTTGGTACAAACATTCTATAAGCAGAAATATTTTGATGGATTCAAAAGCGACGCATGTGGGTTTGAGTTGGTATCAGGATAACAAAGGCAAAGTCTGGTGGGTTCAAGAAATAGGTCTTTCATATTGATATCATAAACTTTGATTTTAAGAGTAGATATATACTACGGTGCCTGTATCTACATTTTTATATATTTCTTCTATTTCTCTATTAGTGACTGCTATGCATCCATTAGTCCAGTCAAATAGGTAGTGGAGAAATAAATTTTTTCTTCCAAGACCATGGATATATATATCGCTTCCAGGATTATTTCCTTTTCCAGCCGCTCTTATTTTGTCAGATCGATTAGGGTAGTTTAATCCCAAACTTAAAAAAAACTTACTATAAGGATTTTTATGGGTAATGAAATACTTACCCTCTGGTGTCCGTCCGTCACCCTCTCTTTGCTTCTGTCCCTTAGGATTAAAGCCTAACCTGACTCTATAAGTTTTTAGTAACTTATCTCTGTTATAAAGTGCCAGAACTCGCTTTTGCTTCCATATAACAACCAGATTAGGTTTTTTCTTTTTTGCTAATACTCTTTTGCTACTAAAAAAAGGTAAAGAAATTAAAAATATAATAAGAGCTCTCTTATTTATTTTATGCATTATTAAGTCTCTTTTTTTGAGTGCTCGATTTTAACTGACCACAAGCTGCCATTATATCTTCTCCCCTAGGCGCCCTCACAGGGCTTGGAAAGCCAGCCTTTTTGATGATCTCAGAAAAAGCCTGTATTTTCCTTTCAGGTGACCTTTGATATTGGCTTCCAGTCCATCTATTAAAAGGAATAAGGTTAATTTTGGAGGGTAAACCTTGAATTATTTTAACAAGACGCTTGGCGTCAACTTCGGAGTCGTTGACATCCTTCAGCATAACGTATTCGAAAGTGATTCTTTCAGAATTCCTAAGTTTTATATCATCTTTTAGAGTTTTAATTAGAGTATTAATGGGCCATTTTTTATTTAATGGAACTAATATATTCCTAGTTTTATCTTCTGTTGCATGCAGGCTAATGGCAATCATACATCCTAGTTCATCATGTGCTCTCTTTATTAAAGGAACAACGCCCGCAGTTGATAATGTTATTCTTCGTCTTGAAAAGTCTAACCCTTTGTTATTCATTAAAACCATGATGGCCTTTTTAACTTCTGTGTAGTTCAGAAGAGGTTCTCCCATTCCCATGAAAACAATATTCGTAATAATTTGATAGTTAGACAATCCATCATCAGTATTTTTTATTTTTTCCCAGTGATCTAGATCATCATATACTGCTATTAATTGCCCGACTATTTCTTCTGCAGTAAGGTTTCTAACAAGCTTTTGGGTGCCGGTGTGACAAAATGAGCAGTTTAATGTGCATCCAACTTGAGAAGAGATACACAGGGTGCTTCTTTTTTTTTCAGGTATAAAAACCGTCTCTATTTTACTATTGTCTTGTAAAGAGAATAAATACTTTACAGTACCATCTGAACTTATTTCCTTATTCTCTATTTTAAGCCTGCTTAAAGAAAAATTATCCTCAAGATCGCCTCTAAATACCTTGTCTATGTTACTCATCGAAGAGAAGTCTTTTTTACCATGACAATAGATCCAACTCCAAAGTTGTTTTGTTCGCATAGACGCTTTCTTTTCAGGAGTTTTCAATTCTAAAATTGATTTGTATAATTCTTTTTCACTTAACCCAATCAAATTCTTCTTTTGACTAAATTTATTATCTTGTTTTTCATTTGTGACTTTTGTTACTTGCACAACTTTCCAAGCTCCAACAAAGCATCTGAAAATCCAGTTAACATAAACGTGTCCTTTGTAACTGTGTTTCTATGAGAAACAGCGCTTAAAACTGCTTTACTACCCTTCTTTAGATAAGAAACAAGTTTCTCTTCGTCATACTTTTGAGCCCATGCATGCTCTTTCTCGGCCTTTTCTTTTGGAGATGGGTGAGCAAAAAATACGATTTCCCTCTTTTTATCAATAGAAAGCTTTGCTTTTGACCCTACTTGGAGAGGATATCCTGCATAAAATGTTGCTTCATATTTATTTTCTTTATTTTTCTTTTTTATTATATAAATTGTACCCTTCTCTCTATTTACAGACGAAAGTTTTTGACCGTTTTTGTATGCCTCGCTTTTAACGGATTGAGATGCGACAAAACATGTGAAAGGCTCTTCTTTGGAGACAAAAACACTCCAGTCTCTGTAACTTTTCTCTTCTTTAAGTAGTTTTTCTTCACCAAAAGACTCAGATTCCCAAAAAAATAATGCCCCAAAGACTGTAGCAATGAGTAGAAAAGTAGATTTTATTTTCAGAATTAGATTTTCAACCATATTCGCCTTTTTATTTAAATCAAAGCCAGTCTATTATTAACCCAACTATTAGGATAAATTAATACAATTTATTAATTGAGGATGAAAGGGTTTTCTGATTCACTTTATTAAACATTTTTTTTCAAAATAGGGAGACTTTATTCAGAAAGTATAACTTGTTACTTTAATTTGATGCCGTTTTTTGAGATTTTTAAAAAATTCAGCGAAATAAACTTACTTTTGCTACTAGATTTTTAAGTCCAAATTTAATAAGTTTGAGACTGAAAACAGATTAAAAGGAAGCTTCATGACCAAAAGAACCCTATACGACAAAATATGGGACAATCATTTGATCTATTCTGATAATGATACATCACTTCTATATATTGACAGGCATTTGGTGCACGAGGTTACCAGTCCGCAGGCCTTTGAGGGGCTCAGAGCTTCTGGACGTAAGGTGCATGCTCCCCATAAAACTATAGCAGTCCCAGACCATAACGTTGCAACAACATCAGATCGTCAAACCAACTTTGGGAGTGAAGAAGGAAAAATCCAGTTGGAGACTTTGGATAGAAACGCAAAGGAATTCGGATTAAATTATTATCCTGTAGGAGATATCCGTCAGGGAATTGTACATATAATTGGACCAGAGCAAGGCTGGACCCTCCCTGGAATGACAATAGTGTGTGGTGATAGTCATACTGCAACACATGGCGCCTTTGGTGCACTAGCACACGGTATTGGGACTTCTGAAGTAGAGCACGTCTTAGCTACGCAAACACTTATTCAACAAAAATCAAAAAATATGAAAGTAGAAGTTAAAGGTACTCTTGGTCATGGTGTTACAGCTAAAGATATAACCCTTTCAATAATTGGAAAAACTGGTACTGCAGGTGGTACTGGTCATGTAATCGAGTATTGTGGAAATACAATTACTGATCTTTCAATGGAAGGTAGAATGACAGTTTGCAATATGGCAATTGAGGGAGGTGCAAGAGCTGGTCTAATTGCTCCTGACAAAAAAACTATAGAGTATGTTAAAGGAAGAACGCATTCACCCAAAGGAGAAAATTGGGAGAAGGCATTAAATCTTTGGGAAACTCTATACACCGATCAAAATGCCTTTTTTGACAAAGAATTATTTTTAAATGCTGAGGATATAGCTCCAGTAGTTACTTGGGGGACAAGCCCCGAAGATGTATTATCTAT
>MDTB01147108.1_pt1 | contig 10262 bp, 8 predicted proteins | sample 811161 | NCBI WGS metagenome assembly MDTB01 (sample SAMN05326650, study PRJNA326480) | marine metagenome | isolation source: seawater | place: Mediterranean Sea | collected 2009
GATTCTAAAGTAAAGAAAACAATCTCTTGAATCTATCTGATTGACTCTCTATATTTTGTTTAAATCGATATTCTTTTTTTTCATAAATTAAATCTTCTTCTGTTTTTTTAGTAATACATATAATATTTTTACCAAATCCTATGTTTTTAATTTTATTAACTGCATTCATATCAAAACCTGCAAGCTTGATTAAATTAGTTAATTTATTTTTCTCTTTATCTGTAAGGAACTCACTGTTAATCCAATTAATTAGAAGTAAAAATATATTTATTATAGACTTTTTTGAATTTAGTCCATAATTTGTTGGATAGCCATATGTATTTCCTCTTTTCCAGTAAGATGTTTCTATGTCTTCAATAAAATAAGGACAACCTGGAATCAGTAAATCATTAAAAAAAATATTAAAAGTAATTATTTGATGTTCTGGTAAATGAGATCCGTCATCTACTATTAGCTCAATTGACTTTTCTTTTAATAAATTATACGTAGATATTAGATCTTTTTTTTTAGACTGATCACATTTATATACCTGATAATTTTTATACTTTTCTTCAATATTTTTGTCTATTATGTTTAAAAAAGAATTTGGATATATATAATTCCAAAATTCTATACTTTTTCCTTCTCCATATCCTATTTCTAATATATCATTTTTGATATCATTTTGATTTAAGAACTCAGAATAAAATCTATCATATCCATGATATTCAATTTTATCAGTACCTGATTTCCTCCCAGCTTCTTTGATCTTCTCTTTTAGTAAATTCATATTAATTTAATCTGAATAAGTTATTTTTATAATTGTAGCATTTTTCTTTAGAAAAAATATATCCTATAATGATATTTGTTAACTAACAGATGAATAGATATTTCATATACGATTATATCCTTTTTGATAAAAATAATCTTTATTACTACATAACTTTATTTTTTACTAATTACTTTGTAGATAAGTTTTAATAAGTTTGATGAACTAGTAATTATATTTATATAAGTCTTCATTAATATTATCGAAATAATTAGTTATCTGTCTAATTATTTTTACTTAGTGTCACTTATGAAATATTGATTACGATTGCTAATAAATTTTTTTATTAATAATATAGGTATTTGGCACTAAATTTAATTTTAAATTTTGATTTTATGATCTTTTTTTTCTACTCAAAAGATACTTTTAATCTCACTTGATAATTTTTATTACCTTTTGGAATATTTTAGTCTTTGGAGCAGATTTCCAAGAATCTACTTTTTATTATTATGGAATAATATCAAGATGTCTAAACAATATCGATCCTCTTGCAAAGAAGAAATACCAATATATTGCTTTATCTCTACTTCTTTTTAAGTAAATATGTAAGAATCTTTTATAGCATTACTCAAGAACTTAAAAAATTCTATCTGTAAAAATTAAATCCTGGTTCTTTTGCTTGTGGAATAGATATCAGTTCTATTTTTTCTCTTTATGCTTTTTCCGTTAAAACCTTATCAAATCTATCTATTGTTTTTATTTAAAATGAATTTAAAGACGTGCTTATTCCTTTCTCGACAGCATTATGGCAAGTACATATATTTATCAGTTTTTAGTATTAATCATTAATTATATTCTTAGTTTTAAATGATTTTGATAAAAGACTTTCTATTTCATTTTCTTTTACAGCTTTAGTGATATAATCTTAAAAATCTTTATAGTCTATGAAAATTTATATCGGGGGTATGGGCAGAAGTGGAACAAGTTTAATATCAAAAATGTTTACTGATTTAGGTGTGAATAATATTTCCAAAGATACAGACTATGTAAATAAGAACGTATGGGCTGGATTTGAACCTAGTTTAGAGGAAGCTTTTGATTTTATTATTTCTAGTGATAGTGGAATTCTAAAAACACCATTTATCTATGAATTTTGTAAATTTCCAGAATTTAATTCTAATAATGTAGATTTGGTAATTATACCAACGAGAGATCCATATACAGCAACCATGAGTAGATTAATTAATGAATTTAGAGAGCTTCTTGATAGAGATCATTTTCAATCTCTCCTTGGTAGTTCAGGTGAAGTTATTGCTGGATCACATTACTTTAGAGATGGATATCATTTATCTGAAAACTTAGCATCTTCAACGATTATGTTAATTCATGTTTGCACTATTCGCGAAATACCAATTAATTTTTTCCCTTTTCCTGAAATTAAGAATTTAGAGATTCAAAAAAAATGGTGTAAGCAACTAGAAGTTTATACTTCCGCATTTGGGTTAAATGCAGATAAAATGATTGATTGGTTTCAAAAAAATTTTTCTGAGGAAAGAGTTAGAGCAAGTAGAAAATATAATAATGATACTGCTTCTAAGTTTTTAATTGAAAATGGATTTAATAAACATATGAATACTGAAGCATGGATTAGAGCAATGGAAAGTTTTAGAAACAAATATAGAGATAATCAAATTAATTTAGAAGAAAAAGTCACTACTTCTATAGATAAAATAGCAATTTTGAAAAATGAATTAGTAGAAGAAAAAACTTTAAGATTAGATACTGAAGAACTATTGAAAAAGAAATTAGGAGAAGAAAATACTTTAAGATTAGATACTGAAGAACTATTGAGAAAGGAATTAGTAGAAGAAAAAACTTTAAGATTAGATACTGAAGAACTATTGAGAAAGGAATTAGGAGAAGAAAAAACTTTAAGATTAGAAACAGAAGAACTATTAAAAAAGGAAATAGGACAAGAACGAAATTTAAGATTAGAAATTGAAAAACTTTTAAAGCATGAATTATGAGATCATAAAAACTAATTTCAAAAATAAACTTTTTATCTTATTGTCAAACAAATAATATATCTATTTTTAATAAAGATTGAGAAGTTTGTTTGATATAGTTCTTGTTTCATCATTTTCACTTGTTATGTTTTATATGAGTCCGTATTATTATTTATATAAATTATCTAGAGTTACTTCTTGCAAAAACATCCTACTTATGACTGTAGAAAAATAATTTCCATTATGATTTTAAAAGATATGTGTCGAATATGATCACCTCAATAATATGTTAAATATTTATCTTGTAATAAAACAAATATTATGGCATAATCTTAACATTATATATTATGGACTTGAGAATACTAATTGTATGCTTTAAAAAGCAGTTCTCCTAATGAAAAAACATCTCGTTATTGGCGGTAGTAGCTTCATAGGGAATTCGTTGATCAATTATTTAAAGAAGAAAGGTTTACAAATAGAGGCTACAAACTCGGATGGTCGTGATGGGCATATTCAATTTAACTTGCTTAATCCTACGTCAATTTTAGAAAAAATTAAGTTTGACACAATAGATACTATTTTCTTACCAGCAGCTATATCTTCTCCAGATACTTGTAGAAATAAATATGATTATGCTTTGAAAATAAATGTTGATAATACTTCTAAATTGATAAGCATTTTTTTAGATTATGGAATTAAGGTGATTTTCTTTTCTAGTGATACAGTTTATGGGGAGCAGAAAGAAAAATTCGATGAGTCTATAGATTGCAATCCTATTGGTGAATATGCATTCATGAAGCATTCTGTAGAAAAAAAGTTTGAGAAAAATCATAAGTTTAAAGCTATTAGATTATCTTATGTCTTCTCTAAGAATGATAAGTTTACAAGGTATCTTTTACATGTTGAAAAGCAGAATGATATTGCTGAAATTTTTCATCCATTTTGCAGATCAGTTATTCATTTGGAGGATGTTTTGGAGGGATTGTATAAAATGAGCGAGTCTTGGGACGAAATTGAACATACTTTTGTTAACTTTGGGGGGCAAGAGAATATTTCTCGTTTATATTTTGCCAAGATTTTAAAAGAAGGACGATTAAAAAATCTAAAATTTGTTGAGAAGTCGCCTGATAAGTTATTTTTTAAAAGTAGAGCTAAATATATAAATATGGAATCACCTATTTTAAGAAAAATTTTAAAAAGACAAATTCATACTTTCTCAATGGCTGTAGAAAAGGAATTTCATGATGAGTCTTAATTTATAATTTACATATTCTTTGATTGATTCTGATGAAAGATTCGATTTTGATAACTGGCATTACTGGTCAAGTTGGCTCTCAAATGGCTGACTTTATTTTGAAGAATACAGATTTAGATGTTGTTGGTATGATGAGATGGCAAGAGCCGTTGGATAATATTTATCATTTAACAAATAGAATAAATAATAAAGATCGAGTTTATATTGTGAATGCTGATTTAAACGATTTTTCTTCTATGAATAGAATAATTGGAGAGGAAAAGCCTAAATTCATATCGCATCTTGCTGCACAATCATATCCTAAAACTTCATTTAATATTCCTATTGAAACTTTACAAACTAATATCATTGGAACAACTAATCTGTTAGAAGTTGTAAGAATTGAGAAGGAAAAATCAAGTTATAATCCAATAATACACGTTTGTTCTTCAAGTGAAGTTTATGGGAAAAGCAAAAAAGGAATTAAGCTAGATGAAAATACAAATTTCCACGCATCTAGCCCTTATAGTATTAGTAAAATAGGTACAGATTTTTTAGGTCGCTTTTATGGCGAGGCTTATAATATGAGAACTTTTCTAACAAGAATGGGTACACATTCTGGCCCAAGAAGAAGTGATGTTTTTTTTGAAAGTACTGTTGCTAAGCAGATAGCATTAATTGAAGCTGGATTACAAGAGCCAACAATAAAAGTTGGAAACTTATCAAGTACAAGAACTTTCCAAGATGCAAGAGATGCAGTCAGGGCCTATTATCTATTAATGCTTGCCGCCGAAAATAATCAAATAAAAAATGGAGATTACTTTAATATTGCGGGATCAGAAGCATTTAAACTTACTGAAGTGGTAGATATTTTAATTAATATGAGTACTGTAGATAATATTAAGGTTGACTCTGTTCAAGAAAGAATGAGACCAATTGATGCTGACTATCAAATGTTTGATAACTCAAAAATATGTAAAAAAATTAATTGGTCTCCAGAAATATCAGCTAGAGATATGTTTAGAGACTTGCTGAATCACTGGAGAGACGAAATAAAAAATGAAAGAGTACCTCTAAACCGTTAAACCTAAATTGCAATTATTAATCAAGCTAAAACGTTAATACTGCTTTGAATATATGAGGACACGAAAATATGTATAGATTTACTAGTCTATTTTGTATATTATAAGTTAATTATAATTTTATATATTGAACTCAGTTATTAGATCTAGAGCACCATTACGTTTGGGTTTGGCTGGGGGAGGTACAGATGTTTCTCCATATTGTGATTTGTACGGTGGTTCAGTATTAAATGCTTCTATAGATAAATTTGCTTATACATTTATAAGTAAAAGAAATGATGATAAAATTTTTTTTAAAGCGAGTGATCTGAACAGTAGTAAGTTGATGTCATCTGGATTAATTAATGACGTTGATAGAAGCTTAATTATACATAGTAAGGTATATCAGTACATGATTAAAAATTATCATAAAAATATAAATATTCCTCTAAATATAACAACCTATTGCGATGTAATGCCAGGCTCAGGTTTGGGATCATCTTCAACGGTGATTGTAAGTATGATAAAGGCATTTGTTGAACTTTTAGATTTAGGGTTAGATGTTTTTGAAATTGCTAAAATCGCTTATAAAATTGAGAGAGTTGAATGTAATATTAGTGGTGGTAAACAGGATCAATATGCAGCTGCTTTTGGTGGATTTAATTTAATGGAATTTTTTAAAGATGATGACGTTAAAATTACTCCTCTTAAAATTAAAAACTGGATAATATGTGAATTAGAAGCCTCTACTCTTTTATATTTTACTGGGGTATCAAGAGAATCAAGTAATATTATTGAAGATCAAATTTCTAGTTATAAAAATAATCAGATTGAAGTTATAAATGCGATGCATAGTATGAAAAAACAAACATATTTTTTTAAAGAAGCACTTATTAGAGGTGATCTTAATGATTTAATTAAATCAATCAACCTAAGTTGGGAAAATAAAAAAAAGTCATCTACAAAAATTTCTAATAGTAGAATTGATTTGATTTATAAATCAGCAATGGAAGAAGGTGCTTTGGCTGGGAAAGTTTCTGGTGCTGGAGGTGGAGGTTTTATGTGGTTCATTGTTCCCCCTGAGAAAAAGTTAGATGTTTCAAGGGCTTTAGAAAGTTTTGGAGGTGAGGTTGCAAATTGTCATTTTATTAATAAAGGATGTGAGGCATGGAGAATATGAATCTCAAAGAAATTAAATTACTTCTCAATAAATCTAATCAGGTTATTAATCAATTAGTTTCTGATGAAAAAGTGCATGAAACAATATCAAAAATAGTAGAAGAAATTGTTGAATGTTTTAAGATGGGTAATAAAGTTATTGCTGCGGGAAATGGTGGAAGCGCTTCTGATGCTCAGCATTTTGTAGGAGAACTTGTAAGTAGATTTAATTTTGATAGACCTCCATTAAATGCTATTACTTTAAATTCGAATACTGCAGTTCTAACTGCAATTGGTAATGATTATGGCTATGAATCATTATTCAGTCGTCAAATTTCTGGTTTAGGTAAAAGAGGTGATATTTTTATTGCTTATTCAACTTCTGGAGAATCGAAAAATATTTTAAATGCTTTATCAATAGCTAGAGATTTAAACATTATTACTATTGCAATGAGTGGATCTAGGCAAAGCACAATGAGATCACTCTGTAATTACTATATCGAAGTGCCATCCGAAGAAACACCTTTAATCCAAGAAGGCCATGCAATTATTGGTCATGTTATATGTGCATTAGTTGAAAAAGAAATTTTTGCGGATATGGATTAATGGAAGCAGTTATATTGGCTGGAGGTTTTGGAACTAGGTTAAGACCTGTAATTAACAATCTTCCAAAGCCAATGGCTCCAATAAATAATAAACCTTTTTTAGAAATATTAATGAGAAATCTTGATAGAAAGGGTTTCGAAAGAGTTGTATTTTCACTTCATTATATGCCTGAAAAGATTATTAGCTATTTTAATGATTCTTTTCTAGGAATGGAAATTGATTATATTATTGAGGATATACCTCTAGGAACAGGAGGAGCTATTAAAAACTCTTTTAATAAAGTTAAAAGTGATCAAGTATATATTTTCAATGGCGACTCTTATGTAGATTTTAATTTTAAAAGTACAGAGGCACTACGGGAAGAAGTGAATGCTCCAATTATTCTATTAAAGCAACTAAAAAATATTAATAGATATGGTTCTGTGAAAATAAAAGATAGATTGATAATAGGATTCGAGGAGAAAAATAATTCTGGCCCTGGATTTATAAACGCAGGTGTATATATCATTAATAAAAATTTGTTAAATGATTTTCCATCTCAAAAGCAATTCTCTTTTGAAAAGGATTACCTAACAAAAAAAGTAAACGAATCCCCTCATTATTATTATATTTGTGAAGGAGATTTTATTGATATTGGGGTGCCTAATGATTTTAATAGGGCTCAAGAGATGTTTAAATAAATTGAAAAAAAAACTTCTACAATCATGCTTATTTTTAGATAGAGATGGTGTTATCAATTATGATTATGGCCATGTCTATAAAAAAGAAGATATTATATTTTTACCAAATATTTTTGAATTAGTTAAGATCGCTAATAAGCAGAATATACTCGTTATTATTATTACTAATCAGGCTGGAATAGCTAAAGGATTATATACAGAAAGCGATTTTATTAAATTAAATAATTGGATGAAAAACCAATTCAAGATGAATAATTGCTACATTGATGATGTATATTTTTGTCCATTCCATCAAGAGGCAATTATAGAAAAATATAAAAAAGATAGTTTCTATAGGAAGCCTAATCCAGGAATGTTAATTAAAGCAGCAATAGATTATTCTATTGATTTAAAAAAATCTATGATTATAGGTGATAATGAATCAGATATGCTTGCAGGTAAAAGTTTAAAACTAAAATATAATCTTTTGATTAACAATAAAAAAAGTGGAAATTATTATATGAATATTTCATCTCATCTAGAATCTATTAAGTACTTGAAGTATTTGCGCGATTGTTAATAATAATAGTTATATGATTATTTAGTTGAATTTTAACATTTACATTTAAAGGGAATTTGATTTTTAAAATAATATGATTTCTATTAATTCAATATTTAATTTCTAGAATAAATAGTATTAGATTTTATTCTTCATATAGCTTTAAAGGGTGTTTGGGTTCGTCAATACTAATATTTATTGAAGATAGTATTTTCAATAAATGTTTATAACCATTTTCTTTCCCAAAGTTTTGCTTCGCAAGTTTTAATCCATTAATACTAATTTTTTCCCATAATTCTTTATTAAAATATAATTCATGAATCTGTTTACAAAAATCTTCAGGGGTATTTGCTAATAAAAAGTTTTCATTATTTATTGCATTCATTCCTTCTGCAGCGATTTGTGTAGATATAACTGGTAAACCTGCTGCCATAGCAGAGCCTATTTTACCTTTTATGCCCGCGCCATACCTTAATGGTGCTACGGAAATCTTAATTTTATTCATTAGTGGTATTATTTTTTCAACAAAACCAAGAATAATTACATCATCTGATTCTAGATCTAATACTTCTTTAGGTGCATTGCTTCCTACTATGTAGAACTTAATACCTTTAATATTATTTCTTAATAAAGGCATTACTTCTTGAGAAAAGAATTTTACGGCGTCTATATTTGGTGTATGAGAAAAGCCACCTATAAATAAAATATCTTTTCTATCATTAAAGCATTCTCCTGAACTTTTTATAGTTCGCATTAACGGCATTAATTGTAAATTCAATTCAGATGTGATTGATTTCATTAATTTTAACTCTTCTGGACTAATAACTGAGGTGACATCAGCCTTTCTCATGCAATCAATTTCTATTTTTTTTAGATCTTCAGACTGCTTTAATAATTTTTCAGATTTTTCTAATTTTGCTTGTCTTTCAGTTCTGAGAAAATGTAGATCTACTGTATGAAAAAAGATTTTAGCAGATGGACAATACTTATTAATATTATCTATGCAAAACTCAAATGTATTTACACGAGCTATTAATATCAAATTATATCTTTCCCCAAATTCTATTAAATGTTCTTCGAGAGATGAAGTGTATGGTTTATATATAACTTCAACCCCTATACTTTGTAGTCTATTTGTATAGTTATCGATGAATGCAAAATTTGATATAGGAATAAAGGTTACTTGGAAACCCATATCTCTTAAAATAAGCATTTGATTGTATGCATCAACTGATCCAGCATCTTGATCTGGAGTGGGTGTGCATTGATCCAGTACAAGAACTCTCTTACTAGAAGCTCTATCTTTAGCTTTGTTAATATTAACTCCATTTTTGGGTCTATCTTTTAAAAATTCTTTCCATCTAGAGAATAGTTTTTTAGAGTTAATTACTTGGTATTTTTTTGTACCTATAGTCAAATCAGTACCTGATGAAATTCCTTCGTGATGAATTACTTTTGAAAGTGGTTGATAAATTATCCTATACCCATTACTTCTCAGTCTTAGAGCGATGTCACTATCTTCGCAATATGCAGGTATGTAAGTTTCATCGAAGCCTCTATATTTCTTGAATAATTTTGTTGGAATCATTATTGAGGCACCTGAACAATAATCAACTTCGCGAGCATAGTTATATTGCGGATGATTTTGATCCCCTAATCGTCCAAAATTCCATGCACTTCCATCTTGCCAAATGATTCCTCCAGCCTCTTGTAAACGTCCATCAGGATAAACTAATTTAGAACCTGCAAGACCAGTATTAGGAAAATCATTGAATGTTTTTAATAGGTTATCTAACCAATAATCTGTAACTTCTGTATCATTATTTAGCATAAGAAGATATTTTCCTTTTGATTCATCTGCGCCTCTATTACAACTTCTAATAAAGCCCTGATTAGATTCATTCTTAATGATGCGAAGACCTTTTATCTTCTCTAAAATTTTATATGTATTATCAGTTGAACAATCATCAACAATTATAATCTCAAATAAATTATTATTTTTGGAATTAGTGATTGAGATAAGGCATTGAAGAGTATAAACAACTTTTCCATATACGGGAATAATTATAGAAACTTTTGGATCTTCAGAAGTTTTTAATGGATTAATATTAAATCTATTTAAGATATTTTCTATTATTAAATTATCCTTAAAACCTTTTTTATAGCCAATAGAAATAAAATGACGATAAACTAAATTACTAGTTTGACTAGATAAAAATGATAGTTCTGGA
>MDTB01213752.1_pt1 | contig 10262 bp, 11 predicted proteins | sample 811161 | NCBI WGS metagenome assembly MDTB01 (sample SAMN05326650, study PRJNA326480) | marine metagenome | isolation source: seawater | place: Mediterranean Sea | collected 2009
AACTTTTTGGCTGTGATTTACATCAGGAAGAGTGACTTTAATTCCAGATCGCTGAGCTTCGACTATATAAGGGCGAATCTTGTCCTGATCATCATAGCTAGACATACAGGCAGCGTAAAAGTCAGATCTATAGTGCGCTTTAAGATAGGCCGTCCTGTAAGAAAGTATTGAATACCCTATTGCGTGAGATTTATTGAATCCATAGTCTGCAAATTTCTGTATTTTTGCAAACATTTGTTCAGCTAGAGCCCTAGTGTGGCCTAAGGATTTAGCCCCTTCGATAAACTGAACTCTATTCTGCTCCATCTCTTCAGGGATCTTTTTCCCCATTGCACGGCGGAGAAGGTCTGCATCAGAAAGAGAGTAACCTGCCATAACTTGGGCGATTGCAAGAACCTGCTCTTGAAAGGTAAGAACGCCTGAAGTCGGCTCCATTATCGACCTTATAGAGTCAATGGGATAGTAGGGCTCTTGAGCTCCAGATCTAATTGCAAGAATTTCATCACACATCCCACTGTCTAGCGGTCCAGGTCGATAAAGTGCACTTATTGTAGCGATGTCTTCTATACTTTTAGGTCCAAACCTTTTAGTAAAATCTGTTATGCCTCTATCTGTAAGCTGAAAAACTCCAAGACAGTCACCTGCAGAAAGTAGTGTAAAGGTCTTTTCGTCATCTTCCCGTATTTGATCCCAGTCGATCTTGACTCCGGTACGTCGATATACGCTTTCTTCCGCTTCTGCTATAACAGTTAAGGTCCTAAGTCCTAAAAAGTCATACTTAACAAGGCCAACCTGTTCCACTTCCTTGTCGACCCACTGGGTGGACAAGGACCCATCTTTGGATCTCATTAAGGGCACTACAGTTGTTATAGGCTGATCCCATATAATAACCCCTGCGGCATGTACTCCTGTAGACTTAGGCAATCCCTCTATTTCAGCAGCTCTATTTATGCAATTTTGAAAAGACTTATCCTGATCGTACTCTCGCTTAAATAGCGTAATTGCATCTCTATGAGAGTCTACAAACTCTTCAGTTGGATAAATGCACTTAGGAAGAGTTACGGCATGGTCGCCTTGACCCCCTCGTGCTTCGTCTGGGATAAGTTTCCCAAACTTATTAACAGTATCAGGGTCAAGACCAAGGCATCTTGCAGTATCTCTAACTGCAAGCTTTGCTTTCATGGTGCCCTTAGTGCCAATCATGACAACCTGATCTTCACCATACTTTGATTTTACGTAGTCGATAACTTCAACACGTCTCTTCATGCAGTAGTCAATATCAAAATCAGGAAGAGAGAGTCGCCCCTTGTTTAAGAAGCGCTCAAAAACAAGATCATACTTTATAGGATCGACTTCTGTTATGCTGGTCGCATAAGCTAACAGCGAGCCTCCGCCAGACCCCCTAGCGGGACCAACAGATATGCCGTTATCCTTAGCCCATTTAACAAAGTCTTGAACGACAAGATAGTAGTTAGAAAACCCAAGGTCTCTAACTACCGACCACTCCATCTTTAGACGCTCTATATAGGCTTCATTATATAACTTAAGAGCCTTAAGTCCTTCAAGTCCTTGAAATAAAAGGTATAGATCTTGATCGGTTGTACTATCAGTTAAGAGATCATTCATCAAGACCCCTATCAAGGATAGAGTGCTTCCATCTTATGAATTCATCGTAATCGTTCTGTTCCTTTAGGGAGATAGAGGGAATTTTATAGTTTCTTGTAGATGTCTCAAAATCAACAGAGCAATTATCTGCTATTTGCTGTGTTATACTTACAGCAGATCTGCCAATTGAACCATATTCAGCCTCAAACTTAGCATAGACTTCAGGAGGTGTTTCAACTGAGTGCATTTCTGCCGGGTACCTATGCCTATCAGGATCATCAAGAAGCTTGTTCATACCAAGGGTAAAAACAAGATCCTGCTTATGTGAATCAGATCTTTCGAGATAATGAGAGTCAACAGTTGCAGCTAGTTGTATTCCTGAAGACTCAGCTAAAGCTATCAGAGATGAGTTGTAATCTTTTTGAACCTCTTGGCTGTTTAACTGTATTTCTAAAAAGAAATTGTCCTTTCCAAGAATATCTAACAACTGATCAGCAACGAGTGAGATGGGCTTATCTTTAAACCAAGGCTTTGCAAGAACTCCCCCGAGACATGCAGTAAGGACAACAAGTCCCTCACTGTGCTCTCTAAGCATGGCGTAATCAATTCTTGGCTCGGTATAAAATCCGAGTTTATTTGACTTGGTTGTAAGAAGCTTTAGGTTCTCCCATCCTTTATTGTCTTTAGCTAGGACGACAATATGAGAGGACTTTCCTCGCATCCAGTTCTTTCCACGACATTTTTCAATATCTGGAACAAGATACATCTCATTACCAGGAATAAGCTTAACGCCATACTTCTTTGCATAAACCTGAGATTTATGGATACCCATAAGGTTTCCATGGTCCGTCACTGCAACGTGAGACATTGAGTGGTCGGCACATCTCTTCATTAAGTCTTCAGGCTTAGTTATAGCATCTCTTAAAGAGTACTCTGTATGAAGGTGTAAATGCGTAAATTTAGACATGATTAATTATAAATAATTGTTTCGACTGAATTTAGATTAGATAACAACATGTCTTGAAGCCTTTCTATATTAGGAGATAAAGAGTCGCCTTCCAGCGTGCAGCCACAGGCATGAAGATGTCCTCCACCCCCAAAGGCCTGAGCTATATCTAGCACAGGAAAGGCATTAGAGGAAGAGCGAAGAGATACCTTTGAGGTCCTTGTGTTAACAACAGCCACAATGTCTGCAAATCTTCTGTAGACACTAAGAGAAGACTTGGCATGCTCAGGCTGAAGAGTGTCCACTTCCGCAAGAATAAGTTGAAGGGGTCTCCCCTTGTACACTCCTGTGAAAAAATTTACTTTAGCCCCAATTAAACAGTCTAAAGCCTCCTGCTCAAGAACAGGGAGTAGCTTTTGACGCATCCCTTCAACTTCAGAGTCCCGAAGTTTTTGCCCAGAAGCTTCAAGTTTTTTAGAAAGTCTATAAACATATTCAGATATAGTTATATTATTCACGCTAAAGAAGTTCGTGTCCGTAGCAAGCCCAACCCATAAAAGTGGGTGGATTATATTTGCATCAATAAATATGCAAGCAGTGGCAGGAACCTTAGACCAGTAGAGAGTTACGCTCCTGCCTTCAGAGTCGATCTTGCCAACATAGTAAGAGCGACCTTCAGTAACATCACTGCGGATATGGTGATCTATATTAATTATAGGAACATCCTTAAGAGACTCGAGACCAAGTCTCTTAGGACAGACGTAATCGTCTACAATAACTAAAGAGCTATAGTCGTCTAATATGGATCTGCAGAAATCACCTGGATCAAACATCCATCGAAAAGACTTCGAAGGAGTTTCAGCAAAATGTATATAAGCTTCCTTGTTGTTAACCCTTAGAAAGTCAAGAGCTGCAGCAAGAGAGGAGCAGCTATCTCCATCTGGAGTCTTGTTGCCAACTAAAAGGATGGGGTCTGGTAGGTTTAATAAATCATCTTGTAAAGAGCTAAACATTTAACTCGCTTTCATTCATCGACTGCTCGCTCAAAGCACACCCAAATCGCATTATACTCTGGATCAAGCATGCCGAGTCCAACATATCTATAACCTTTAGATCCAAGCTCATTGAACCTATCTTGAAGATGAACTTCAGACCCTAGCTCCCAGGCTGCAGTCATCTTAGATGGAGAGTCTAAGGCAATCCCCTTTAATGAAAGCATAGCCCTTCCTGTAGACATGGAGACAGCGCCACTTACCGGAATGCATTTATATTGAAAGGACCTAGAGACATCAAGACAGGAAGAGCAGCCTAATGAAAATAGAAGTAAAAAAGGAATGGTAATATACGATCTCATAAACCCTCCATCTATCTAACATTATACCAATAACCTAGAAGATAGTAGTGATCTGTATATTTTTAGCTAGGATCAATCGGTGAAACCCTTAGCCCACCCTCTGGATCAAGGGTGACAGAGAGGGCGGTCCCGTTATGGACATGCTCGTCTACTTGAATCTTATCGTCAGTAATAGCAACCTTTCTGATCCTAGTATTAAGATGGCCAGAAGAAGATACTATAGTATCGATATGATACCCCGGCGCCTGAATATCAAAATGATAAAGTCTTTTCTTTGCCGAAGAAATAAACTCTTTAAAATCAGGAAGATACTTATCAAAAAAAGTCTGAAAATCATCAGGAAAGGTTGTGTCGTAGCGAACTTTCCAGAGTGTGACAGCTTCCGAAAAGACATCATTTAGACAAGGTTCGTCTATACCGTCTTCGATTAAACACATCGCAGCTTGAGTATAGTGCTCATAAAGAGAAGGCATTTGACACCTAACTTTTTGTTATTAAGTAAAATCTTGCTACTTAACTAGCTGAGACTTTACTATTTTTGTTACAGAAATGCCATCCTCAGCTGAGGCAATCTCTTTAACAAGACGACTAACCTCACTGACGAGATCTGTATGACTGGGGATGCTAGTAGGTGACGATATTAGTACGCTTAAGTTAGCCAAAGCCTTTGATTTGGCAGACTTAAAACCGTCCTCAACTGAATCTAAGACGTTTTTAATAACATAAGAGCTTCCGCTAGAAGGTGAAGGCCGGTGATCCTCAGCCATTTGCTTCAACCATTGCAGTCGAAACACCGGTACTTCCCAAGCCGTCTCTGTTTTCCTTTTGAGCAAAGTTTGCTGTAGTCTGAATGCTCCAATCCCAAGGATTGGTCTCAGTCAAGACCATTTGAGCCACCCTGTCTCCGACGTTAAAAAAGCAAACACCCTCAGAGTTTGAAGATCTGGTAAGGATTACCTTAACAGTGTCCTCTGGTCCACAGTAATCTCTATCGATAGTACCAGGAGAATTCAAAACAGAAACCTGGTACTTTGCAGCAAGACCGCTTCTAGAGCGAATGTCAATTCTATAGCCACGTGGAGGGCGCATGATAAGACCAGTTTCAACAACTTTAGTCTCACCGGGATTAAGAGTAAATGCTTCAACTGTTGCTAGGTCTGCACCAGCTGACTCCCCTGTTCCAAAAACAGGAAGAATGGCATTAGTGTGCTTAGGGAAAATTTCAATATAGTTAATAGGCTTCATTTTAGTTCTCTTTCAACGTTCCAGTCAAAAATCTCAGTAAAAAGGCCAGCAACCTGGCTACGTTCTTGTTTAATCAATTTAATTGCAGAAGAAAATCGTGATTGATGAAGTATCGGACTATTCATAAGCTTGTATAATCCGGTATCCTCCAGGTTCACTTTTCTTCCATAGCGTTGTCGATAGTCGCCCATAAGGACAATTTTAGAGTTTTCAGAAACTCTTGTTCCAAGCGCATACATTTCATCTTCAGTCAAAGATTGAATTTCATCTGCAAGAATAAAGGCGTTACTATAAGAGGCGCCACCTATTAATTGAAGCGGAACCATCTCTATTCGCTTATCTTCCATAAGCATCTTTATATAGGACTCTCCGTGCTCTCCTAGAAGACAGGAAAAGTTTGAAAAAAAGTTTGTTAAATAAGGACTAAACTTCTCTTCAGCTGTCCCGGGAAGAGCTCCAAGGCTTGTCTTCCCCACAGGATCCATCGGTCGAGTTAAAATAATCCTATTATAAGGAAGATCTTCTCTTTCGAAGGTTTGATGAAAGGCCGCAGCTGTACTGCAAAGAGTCTTCCCTCCTCCTGCAAGACCTGTAACAATCTGACAGGTAACCTCTGGATCCATAAGTGTATTCAAGAGCATATTTTGCTCTTTATTTCTAGGAGAAAGTCCAGAAACAGAAGATCTCTGATAGTCCTTAAGGAGTAAAAGCTTTGAACAGCAAGTAGAAACTCTTGAAATAGCTGTTTGCTTTGTGGAAAAACAAACAGATGTTAAGACAATAAAGCAGTGTGGACTTGAAGTCCACTCTTGATAATCAGGGCTTTCCAAAAGAGAGTTGACCACTACGTCAATATCAATTGACTTAGCCGAATAGATAGAGTCGACAATATGGCTGGGAACCTTAAGTACAACTACGCCTTTATATTCTTTCAAGAAATTACACCCTACTCTTAAGCAATAAGTATTTTAGACTTTAAAGATTCTGCATATTCAGGGTTACCCTCAAGGTAGGAGCGCATATTAAGCATTCCATGAACCCTTTCTTCATCGCTAAGATGATACCATGCTCCACTTTTTGAAATAAGATCATTTTCAACAGCTAGATCTAAAATCTCGGAAAGAGAGTCAATGCCCTTACCGAAGACTATGTTAAACTCAGCTTCGCGAAAAGGTGCAGCAACCTTATTCTTAATAACCTTAACACGACTTCTAATTGAAAGGACCTCTCCTGTTGTGGGGTCTTTATTAACCGCCTTCCTAGCAATTTCGACTCTTTGAGATGCATAGTACTTAAGAGCCTGTCCGCCAGGTGTCGTTCTTGGATCTCCAAACATGACACCAATCTTCATTCTGTATTGATTCACAAAGGCTATAATAGTGTCCGTCTTGTTAGCAAGAGGGGCTAAAGCCCTTAAGGCTTGTGACATGAGCCTAGCCTGTCTTCCAACATGGTTGTCGCCAATTTCCCCTTCAATCTCAGCCTTAGGGACGAGTGCTGCAACAGAGTCTACAACAACAACTGAAAGCTTTCCCGTTCTTGTTAAGTGCTCTGCTATACGAAGAGCCTCTTCGCCTGAGCTAGGCTGGGATATAATGAGAGAGTCAATATCAACCCCAAGATCTTTAGCATAGTTTATGTCTAGAGCATTTTCAGCATCTACGAATGCACAGACTCCTCCACTTTTTTGAGCTTCTGCCACTAGGTGAAGCATCAGAGTACTCTTACCAGAAGACTCTGGGCCAACTATTTCAATGATCCTACCTTTTGGATAGCCTCCACCAAGAGCTTTGTCTATAGAAATAGAGCCACTTGAGATCCTGGGAATAGAGGGAGCTGAAACTCCGTTTAACTGATAAATAGACTCTTTGCCAAACTCTTTCTGAAGGGAGGCTAGAACTATGTCAATATCAGAACTCTCTGATTTGATAGATTTCTTCTTAGGCATTTTATTTATTAACTTTCAGAAATGGGAATTTCATAACTTAGATCACACACACCACCACCACAGGCAATAGTTTGTTCAGCCTCAGTGTTATCAGACTCCTCAATAAGGGTTGAGTAATCTACAGGTCTTATACTAGAAACAAGAGCATTCCAAAGAGGCTCGTGACCGATGCATGCAAGGAGGTAGATAATTTCATCTGAGCTATCAATAGCTATTAACTGACGAATTTTCTTGTAGGTATCCCAAAGGAGATCAGAGTGAATGGGAGTTCCTCGAACTGCATCTGAGCTTTCATGACCATTAATTATCATCTGAAGCGGACGCATAATTGCATGAAGACTTCCATACCTTTGAGTAATATGACGAATTACGTGTTTTGCAGCACCTACATTAGCGGAACCAAATTCAGCAATAAGCTCTCTTTCAAAAACAATTTTTTGCATTGGAGCCTGCTGATATATGTAGTCACCAGCCTTTCCTAAGAAGGAAAGCCCTCCAAAGCTGGATCTATTCTTCCAGATATAGTCTGCGACTTCACTCCATTCATTCTGCATAATATCAATAGTGTTACTGACATTATGAATAAGACCTTCACTTGAATTTGGCTTAGCTGTACCAAAGTAAACCCAAGACTGCTGTGTCTTTCTAACCTTCTCCAAAAACTCTATAGCTGTCAGGTCGTCCTTGATTATAGAATTCGGACTAACCTCAATTGGAAAAGATATCACATCATCTGTCTTATTTGGAGACCATACACTAGGTTCAGAAAGAGAAGGATTAATCTTTCTAAAGTGCTGATAAACTGGATCATCCTTGTTTACCTGAACTCGCCTTATATATCTACGGGCATGCTGAGCGTGAATTCCAGAAGAAGTCTTAAGTAAGACGGAGCTATTACCAGCAGGCTTAACCACAGTTACCCTGGCAGCTGGATTTATTCCAAGAAGTTTCGCTGTCGCTGTATTAACAGCAACTGCGTGACTAGCCATTTTTGCTTGAAGCTCGTAATCAAATGCTATCTCAGGATTGTCCATCATTCCAGTCATAGAAACTCCAAGTAAAGCCTCCCTCTCAATGATTTCTTTCGTAACATTACCTAGATATCCAGTCTCAGTATAGCCGGCCTGAAGGGTTCCTATAACTGCTGCAGCCCATACTGTATTTTTAAAGTCCTCTTCATCCTCAAGCTTACTAGCATTTATTTCAGTAAGATTGCAGGCCTGAAAACCAGACTCAAAAGTCCAGCCCTGACTTATAAGCTCCTCTCTTCTATCAAGGATATCTAAAGTATACTCTTCTACTGTCTCTCCGTTTTGATCCTTAATAAGGATTGGACATAGAGAAACTTCAACACAAGGGTTAAAGATGTGATCTCTATGGCTAAGGAAAATTGGAGCAGGCTCCCCGAACTCTTGTGCATACTTCATTACTGCATCAAATTGATCTCTAGTGACCGTAGACCTGATAAGAGCTGCAGAGTTGTTTGAGCGCCCTCTTTGCGGGTTTTCTAAAAACCAATTTCCAGTTTTAGCCTTAAGCATCTCTTCGTCATCCGGAGAAAAGAGAGCTATAGTTGCACTACGACGAACTCCACCACTTATTACTGCATCAGCAGCATGCATTAGAATATCATAAGCTTCAATTGGCTTAAGCTTTTTGTTGGAAGAACTAAAAGCTTGCTCTAAAATTAAAGAAATCTTTTCTAATGCTATCTTTAAAGGCTCAGGCCCAGGTGCCTTCCCACCTGTAGAGAGAGGTGCGCCTTTAGGCCTGATTTCCTTGTAGTTAAAATGAGGCTTACGACCAGAAGAGTAGACTGAAAACGCAGACTTCATAAGAGTATCAAGCGCATCACTCCAGCCTTCTATGGTATCTTCTACGACGTACTCATACGATCCCTCCCACCTTTCTATAAGGTCTGGAAGGCGGTCGATGTGATGCTTCTGCACGCTTATTCCACAGCCACAACCACAGAGTAACGTATAAAAGATCTCTGCAAAAACTCTCGCCCTATCACAATGCGTTGCGACACAGTTGTACCCACGCATTTCATGTTTGAAAATGCCAGGACCGGCAAATTGAAGCATTCGCTGAGAAGCTAAAAGTCGACCCTGCTTTACAAGCTCAAATGCACTGTCAATCGTTTGAGAAAGATTGGGATTTACAGAAATTTCGTGAGCATACTTTTGCTTATGTGCTGAAACCATCCTATCAACAGCTTCGTCAAAAGATTCTCTTCGGCTGCTTTCTGCATTATAACGAGCATATTTACTTGTAAAATTAAACTCGGACATTAAGTCCATACCGTTTACTGTTGTCATTTTTAGGATAGGCTCCTTAGAGCTGGATCTAAGCTCATCAGCTCTGTGTAGTCCTTAAGGCACCGTCTTTGATACTCAAGGTCAGACATTATGAAGTTGAAAAAATTAACCTCTATTTGCAGATCTCTATAAGCCCTGTTTTCTTCTGAGGTGTGGTGCTTAGCCATCTTCTCAAGAATCTCCTTACCAGGACGTCTCTCTTTAGCCTTTTTAAGCTCAGTATCGTAAAGATCTCCTCCCGGACGATATCGTGATAGCTGGGCTTCTATGAAGCTAGTCTGCTTTTGTTCTATAATACTTTTAAGCTTTTCACAAGCTGCAAACAAATTTGCGTGATAAGAAGAAGCCACGTGATATCTATTAGTCAGACGAAGGAAAAGTCCCTGAAGCTCTTGGATAGTCAGACTAGCCTGACTTGTCTCTATGACCTTAAAGAATTTCATCCACTCAATTGGAGACTTTCCCTCGTGAAGCTCCCCTCCGGTATCCGAGTATAGTCTTCCAATATTGTAATTTGAAGAAAAGCTCTTTAAAAAAGAATCTCGCAAAGAGCGGGACTCTGGCCTGAGGAGAGCGGAGTGAGATGACGAAGCCATTACTTCTGAAGAGCCTTCTTTCTTCTTGTGGCATTAGCCTTAAACGTTGCATTACTTCGAATAAGCTTTTTATTTGCAGCAATAAGTTCAGAGATTTTTTGATTATTTCTTGCAATCATAACCTCGAGCTCTTGAATGTATGTGTGCATAGTCTCTATTTCATTAGAAGCGTGACTCATATTCGGTATCCTCTATAGTGTTTATCTGGGTTAAGAGTTCTGAATTCGGATCATAATCTGAAAACACA
>MDTB01029746.1_pt1 | contig 10261 bp, 8 predicted proteins | sample 811161 | NCBI WGS metagenome assembly MDTB01 (sample SAMN05326650, study PRJNA326480) | marine metagenome | isolation source: seawater | place: Mediterranean Sea | collected 2009
TATATAAAGAGAATTTATTTTTTTTGTAGAACTGCAATAGGTTTTTTCTCTACAATTATTAATTTTAATGTATTTGGATAAATCTTTTTAACACTAAAACTATCTATGAATGCTACTTTTTTTAAATTATATTCAATATCTTTAATATCTAAAAAAAATAAATTCTCTTTATATAAAAAACTTAATTTTTTTTTAATTTCTGCAGCATCTATAGTTGAGTTATTTTCAATTTCGATCTTTTGAATATACAAATGAGAATTAAAAATTAAATTAGTTTTTGGAGTGTAAGTGGTCAAAAAAATAAAAAATATAATCAGTCCAAGAAATGATTTTTTCATCTATTTAAACTGGCATTAAATAATATCTTTTGAACTAATTTTTTAAATGAAATTCCCTTATAATTAGCTATCTCAGGAACTAATGATAAGTTAGTCATTCCTGGTTGGGTATTAATCTCTAAAAGATAAAATTGATTGTTAAAAAATTTAAAATCCGATCTAGTTATTCCTTTGCAACCTAATGCGTTGTGAGCTTTTTTTGCAATCCGAAGAACCTCTTGGTATTTAATTTTTTTCAAATTAGCTGGCATTATATGTTTAGTTTTTGCTGCTTTTGAATATTTAGCTTTGTAATCATAAAACTTTCTCTTTGGCTCTAGTTCAATTGCACCTAAAGGATTACCATTAATGATTGCTACCTGAATTTCTTGCCCTCCAATATAAGGCTCAAAAATTAATTCTTCATATTTTCTAAAAAGTAATTTTAAAGATTTCTTTAGTTCTTGTATGTTTTTACATATTCTTACTCCTAAGCTAGAACCTTCATTGATTGGCTTGACTACAATTGGAAATTTGATTTTTTTTTTTTTTATAGATTTGTTTAGTTCTATTAGATTAAAACTTGTTTTATCAAGCACAAAATATTCTGGAGACTTAATATTATTTTTTTTAAAAATTTCTTTTGAAATTACTTTATTCATTGCATTATATGAACTTATTACTCCTGAATGGGTATAAGGAATTTTTAAATATTCAAAATAGCTTTGAACAACTCCATCTTCACCATCTTTACCATGAAGAGCGTTAAAAATAACATCAACTTTTTTGTTATTGATCAAACCCAGAGATTTTTTTTTTGGATCAAACGTTGAAACATTATAGCCTATTTTTCTTAAAGCTTTTACACAAGCTTTACCGCTATCTAGACTAACTTCTCTCTCTCCAGACGTACCTCCCAGAACAATTAAAACTTTTTTATTTTTCATCACCAATAATTTTAATCTCTAAATCTAAACTTACTCCTGTTTTAGATTTTACTTCGTCTCTTACTTTATTTATCAATTGTTCAATATCTGATGCTTTAGCCTTGCCATTATTAACAAAAAAATTGCAGTGTTTTTCAGAAATCTTTGCATCTCCAATATGAAATTTATCGCAACCAGTCTCCTTGATCAACATCCATGCTTTTTTTTTATTATTATTTTTAAATGTACTACCTCCAGTTTTTATTTGACTTGGTTGTGATTCTTTCTTTTTCTTGATTAATTCTTCTTGTCTTTTTGTAATTAATAGTTTTGAAGAAACATTGCCTCTAAGTATTGCCGATAATATTATATAGTTTTCTGGAATATTTGTACCTCTATAATAAAACGTAATTTCATCATTTTTTAATTCTTTCTCATTTCCCTGTTCGTCAACTACTTTTATAGATACTAGTATTTTAGATATGTCTGAACCGTAGCATCCACTATTCATAATAATCGCCCCGCCTATAGAGCCTGGAATACAAGAAAGAAATTCCAAATTACTAATATGATTATCTCTTGCAAAATCTGAAACTTTTCGATCTAAAATTGCTGCACCGACCTCAATAGTATCTTTTTCTAACAATCTGATATCCGTAAATTTAGAACCTAATTTAATTACGACTCCTTTTACACCCTTGTCCCTAATGAGAGTATTTGAGCCAGCTCCTAAAATATGCATTTTAGAATTTTTTTCTTTAATTTCATTTAAAAATTCTATCAATTGATTTTTATTTTCAGGCCGAAAAAAAATATCTGCCGGACCTCCAAGATTAAACCAACTATATTTTGATAAATTTTCTTTAATAATCAAATTTTTACCAAATTTTTTTTGTAAAATCTTTTTTTCTAAATTCATAAACTAAAACTTAATTCCCTCATCCATTTAGAAATAGAACCAGCTCCCATACCAATTATAATTTCATCGCTTATTAAATTCTTTTTAAAATAATTTGATAGTTCTTTTTGATTTTTTACAAGTACTACTTGTGTTTTTGAATTTTTAGATATTAATTTTGCAAAATTATATAAATTGAAACTTAAGTTTTTCTTTTCTCCAGCAGCATAGAGTGGACAAATTAAAACTAAATCTGACTGTTTAAATGATTTAGAAAAAGCTTTTTTTAGTGACACTACTCTGGTATATCTATGAGGTTCAAAAACTACAATGATTTTTCTTTTATTATAAGCCTTATTAACTCCATCAAGGATAGAAGAAATTTCGGTTGGATGATGAGCATAATCATCAAAGAATTCATTTTTATTTTTTGAAAATATTTTTGTCATTCTTCTTTGAACCCCTGAAAAGTTTTTTAAAGCTCTTTTAATTATATCAATTTTTACCCCTAAATTAAGACAAACTGCAACAGCTGCAGCCGCATTAAGAATATTATGTTCACCTATTAATCTTAAGTTAATATTTTTAATTACTTTTCTGCTATCGTTATAATTTTTATAATGTAAATCAAAAAATGAATGGTCTGTTTTATATCTTGGATTGCTAATTCTATAATTAGACTCTTTTTTAAATCCATACGTTAATATATTTTTATTTTTTATTCTTGATAAAATTTTATTTATATTCTTATTATCAATGCAGATTAAAGATTTTCCAATAGGAGGAGTTTTATTGATAAATTCTATAAAGGCATTTTCTAAATTTTTATAATTTTTGTAAAAGTCTATGTGTTCAAAATCTATATTTGTAACTATTGAGTAATTAACTGGTAATTTTAAAAAACTTCCATCTGACTCGTCTGCTTCTAGAATAGCCCACTCTCCTTTGCCTAACTTAGCATTACTTTTGAATGAGTTAATAACTCCTCCATTAATAATTGTTGGGTCTAATTTTTGATCGGATAAAATTTTAGCAACTAGAGAAGTAGTGGTAGTCTTCCCGTGAGAGCCAGTAATTATAATATTTTTTTTTAGTGAAACAACATTAGCTAGTACTTCGGCTCTTGAATAAATTGGAATTTTTTTCTTTCTAGCAAGTTTAATCTCAACATTGTTATTCTTTATCGCAGATGATTTTACAATGATTGTAGCATTTTTGATATTTTTTTTAGAGTGTCCTATGAAAACTTTAATTCTTGCCTTCAAACAATTGGATATATTTTTATTTTTACTTTGATCGCTTCCTTGAATATTAAAACCCATATTTTTCATTACTTGAGCTAAACCACTCATGCCGATTCCTCCAATACCCAAAAAATGAATAATTTCCTTTTGACCTATTCTAATATTCTTCATTATGTATAATTTTGTTTAATTGTTTATCGATATTTTCATATACTGATTTATCAGAGTACTCTCTTTGTTTGCTAATCATTTGCTTTAATAAAGATGAGTCTTTACTAATTTTTTTAATCAATTTAAATAATTTTAAATTTAGATCTTTTTCTTCAATTAAATAACTATACCCATTTTTTTCATAATAAGTTGCATTTTTTAATTGGTGATCGTCAGCTGAGGATGGCAAAGGAACCGCAATAAAAGGAACTTTTACATTAATTAATTCAGCTAGCATTGAAGATCCAGAGCGAGTAATTGCTAAATTAGCTTTGGAAAAATAATGTAAAATATTATCAGTAAAATTAAAAATTTCATAATCAATATGCAAGTTCTCGAAGAATGAAGTTAAAAATTTATTCTGTTCAGGAAGGCATTGTTGGTAAATTTTTAAAGGTATTTTAGACTCATGACACTCTCTAAAAATCTCTGTGAGTTTTTTTGCGAAAATTTTTGCAGCTTGGCTACCCCCTAAAATTAAAATTTTCAGTTTCCCATCTTTCTGAGTAAGTTCAAATTTATTTTGAAAATCAAGTATTTCTTTTCGAATTATATTTCCTATCTCAAAAACTTTATTAGAGTATTTTTTTGAAATTCCTTCAACCTCTTTGTTTGATACGAAAATTTTATCTGCAAGTGGTAATAAATATTTGTTTGCTTTCCCAATATATAAATTATTCTCATAGACAATAAATGGAATTCTAAGTATTTTTGCAGCTATGCAAACAGGAAATGAAGAATACCCACCCATACCAAACACTAAATTTGGTCTATTATTAAATAAAAATATTAATGATCTTAATAGAGAGTAAAAAATCATTAATATTGATAATAATGATTTAAGTATATTTTTTTTAAAGATAGTCGAAGAAGCAATTTCAACAATCTTAAGATCATTGTAACCTTGCAAATATCTCAAACCTCTTTTGTCTGAGATTATTTGAACATGAATATTATTATCCATAAAATGTTTAGCCAAACTGTAGGCAGGAAAAACGTGTCCCCCTGTTCCACCTGTAGCAATAATTATCTTTTTTAATTTATTGTTCATATAAATCTAGTTTCAGTTTTGTGTAATTTAAAATTATTCCTGCAAGAACAGCGCTTCCAATAAGGGATGACCCTCCATAACTTAAAAAAGGCAAAGTCATTCCTGTGGTTGGTAATAAGCTAGTATTTACTCCTATGTGAATAAATGTCTGAAAAATTAGAAGTGAAGCAAGTCCACATAGAGAAAGCTTTAAAAACTCATCATTTTTTAGAATACAATTTTTGATAATCCTAAAAGCAATATACAAAAAAATTGTTACTATTAAGATTGAAATAATTGAGCCATACTCCTCAGATATGATAGCTATAATATAATCTGTATGGGCTTCGGGCACGCTATCTTTTAAAATTCCTTCACCCATTCCCTGGCCTTTAAGGCCACCTTGCTTTATAGCATTTAAAGCTGTCGAAGATTGAAAGCTATCTCCTTTAGTGGGATCTAAAAATGTAACTAAACGATTTATTATGTAGCCAAACTTTTCTGGCATTAAAAGTAAGAGACTACTGATTAAGATAATAAAAATAATAAAAAAACTAAAAATATACACCAGACTTACACCTGAGACAAACACAGTTGCTATCCAACTTCCGATAAGTAAAATTGATTGTCCTAAATCTGGTTGATCAATTAAAAGAATTATCACAGAGGCCAACAAAAGGAAGCTGAACAAATATCTAGTTTGAGAATTTTTTAATTTTTCTAATGTTAAAATTTTAACTGTAGCCAAAATAAAAAACGGTTTTAAAAGTTCTATAGGTTGCAGCCTAAATAGATATAAATCTAACCATCTTTTAGCGCCTTTCACTTCTACACCAATAATAGGAACTAAAATTAGTAATAGAAAGGAAAGTGCAAAAAACGGAAAAACAATTTTTTTAAGTAAAGATGTCTCTATAGCGGAAATAACAAACATTATAAGTAGAGCTAATACGGTAAAAATTAAATGCTTTGAAAAAAAGAAGTAATAAGTTTTATTTAATCTCTCGCCCGCTAGCGATGAGGTAGATGAAAATGAAAAAAAAATTCCTAAAGAAAATAACAATAAAAAACCAAAAAAAATATTTTTATCTATATTTCTCCAATAATTATTAAATTCAAATTTAAATAAATCTTTCAACATATAGTTTGCTAAGTTTCTTAAACTCGTTGCCTCTATTTTCAAAATTTTTATATTGATCAAAAGATGCTGCTCCTGGGCTTAATAAAATTACATTGTTTGTTTTTTTTGATAATCTTATATCTTTTAAAACACTAATTATTGCATTTCTTAACGTTTTTTTAATAGCGAATTCTACTTTATTCTCTAATAGTCTTTTAAAAAATAAGATATTCTTTCCGATTATATATGATTTAACAATATTATTTTTAACATTGCTTAAATTAATTTTATCTTTTTCTTTTGGCAACCCTCCTACTATCCAGTAAATATTTTTACTACTAGCTAAAGCAAATTTTGATGACTGTAAGCTCGTTGCTTTTGAGTCATTAATAAAAGTAATTCCTTTTTTTTTTAAAAAAATTTCATATCTATGAGATAAACCTTCAAAAGAATTCATAGATTTTACAAAAGAATTATCGCTAATTTTAAGTTTTTTAGCCAAAGTGTAAACAAAATTCATATTTTCATCGTTAGCGCTTGATCTTAAATATATATTATTTATTTTAAATTTTATTTTTTTGTAATCTTTAAATTTTAATGGAATTAATTTACTTAAATACCTTTTCTTTCTAAAAACATTTTTTAAATTTTTATTAATTAGAGCAAAATCATTTTTTTTTTGTAAATTAAATATTTTAAACTTTGATTGTAAATAGTTTTGCTTCGATCCATGCCAGTCTAAGTGATCATTGGTAATATTTAATAATATTGAATAATTAGGATGAATAAATTTTGAATGTGAAAGTTGAAATGATGAAGCTTCAATAATTAAAAAAATATTTTTTTTAATTTTGAAATCTAAAACAGGTTTACCAATATTGCCACCTAGCAGAACATTAAAATTATTTTTTTTTAATAGATGATAAATAATTTTACAAGTAGTTGATTTTCCATTAGATCCCGTTACAACAATAGAATTTAGCTTTGAATTAGTTAAATATAATAAATCTATATCTGTTATTATTTTTTTTTGGTATTTCTTTAATTCCTTTTTATATTTTGACCTTCTCAAACTTATACCTGGACTTAAAATGATGTAATCTACTTTTTTTAAGATATCGTTTAAATTTTTAATTTTTTTTAAACTAAATTTTTTTCTCAACTGAAGATTGTCATCCCAGACATAAAAATCTTGAACCTTTCTTTTTTTAAAATATTGAATTACCGACAAACCAGTTGAACCTAAACCATAGATTAGAAATGAAAATTTTTTAAAGTTTGATTTATGAGGCATTCACTAACGTAATTTTAATGTCGCTAATCCAACTAAAGCCAATATAATTGCAATAATCCAAAATCGAATTACGATAGTTGACTCGGCCCAACCTTTCTGTTCAAAATGATGGTGTATTGGAGCCATCTTAAAAATTCTTCTACCAGTGAGTTTAAACGAAATAACCTGGATGATAACTGATACTGTTTCCAGAACAAATAAGCCTCCTATTATTGCTAATACAATTTCGTGCTTTGCAATTAATGCAACTGCAGCCAATGATCCACCTAAAGATAATGAGCCGGTGTCTCCCATAAAAATCTTAGCTGGAGGTGCGTTGTACCAAAGAAAACCTAAGCAAGATCCTACTATTGATCCACAAAATATAGAAACCTCACCAACATCAGGAATATATTGTAATTGAAGGTATTCAGAAAAAATTGTGTTCCCAACTACATAAGAAATTAACGTGAATGAAAGAGCAACTAACATTACTGGAACAGTGGCCAATCCATCTAGTCCATCGGTTAAATTCACTGCGTTAGATGATCCAATTATTACAAATAATCCAAAAGGAATAAAAAAAAGACCCATTTGCCAGATTAAATTTTTGAAGAAAGGAAAGTAGAGGTTATACAAATATTCATGTTCAGAAAATCTTATTAAAATAAAAAGGGTTGTAGCGCCAATAATTAATTGACCAAGAAATTTTAATTTTGAATTTAATCCTCTTGAATTTTTATACTTTATTTTTAATAAATCGTCTGTAAATCCTAGAAGGCCTAAGCTTAAAGAAACAAAAATTAATGTCCAAATATAAATATTATTTAAATCAGCCCACAAAAGAGTGCTGGTAAGCATCCCAATTATAATAATGACTCCACCCATTGTAGGTGTGCCTGATTTTTTAATAATATGATCTATAGGCCCATCTTGCCGTATAGGACCAGATATCATATTTTCAGAAAAAATTCTAATAAGTGGTCCCCCGATAACAAAAACTACGATTAAAGAGGTGACTACTGAAAGTCCTGTTCTAAAGGTAAGATATTTAAATACATTTAGGAAAGAATATTGTTCTATAAAAGATGTGAGTAAATTAAATAACATCTAAATTCCTTTTATCATTGCGTTGCTAATAATATTTAATCCTGTTGCGTTAGATCCTTTTATCATCAAATAATCGTTATTAGTGATTATTTTTTTTAATATAAGATCAACATCTTGATTCGACTGAAAAATATTTCCACGCTTCTCTTTCTTTAAATTTTTGTAGGTAAAAAGCGTCTTTTCTCCCTTAATAAAAACTTTATCTATATCTGAGCTGTTAATAAGTTGTGATAAATTCCTATGATAAATTTCTGACTTCTTTCCAAGTTCAAGCATATCTCCTAATAACAAATATTTTTTAAATTTTTTTTTCTTTATTTCAGAAAAGCTATCTAAAGCATTTTTCACTGAAAATGGATTTGCATTATAACTTTCGTCTATTAAATTAAAAATTTTTTTATATCTCTTAACTTTATGTACTTTACCCCTTCCTTCAGAGGGATTAAAATTTTTAAATGTTGGCAAATTTTTTTGAATGTTTAAATTAAGTTCCGATAAAACAGCCAAAGAAGCAAGAATGTTATAGATGTTAACATTCTTCACTTCTAACTCTAAATTTGAATTCTTAATTTTTACGATAATTTTTTTTCCCATTCTATTTTTTTTTATTCTTACTAGTCTAACATCTGATTTTTTAGACTTTCCGAAGGAAATTATCTTTAAATTTTTTAACTTAGCTTTTTGATACAGATAATTAAAAAATTTATCATCTCGGTTTAAAAATAGTGTGCCATATTTTTCAATATTATTGATGATTTCACCTTTTGCTTTTGCGATTTCTTTTATATTTAGAAAATTTTCTATATGGGCCTCTGCAACATTTGTAATGACAGCCAGATTAGGTTTAATAATCTTTGATAAACGATTTATTTCTCCGCTTTTACTCATTCCTACCTCGAACACTCCAAACTTATCCTCCAGACTCAGATTTGATAAACTGACTGGAACTCCGTAATGATTATTGAAGGACCTCGGTGAAGCATAAGTATTGCTATATCTTTTAAGTAAAGTGCTAAGCATGTTTTTTAATGAGGTTTTTCCTGCACTTCCTGTTATTGCTATAATTTTTGCCTTACTGTTTTCTCTTTTAAGTTTCGCAAATTTATTCAGAAAAACAATGGAGTCTTTCACATTAATTATCTTCTTTTTATACGTTTTGCTACGTATTGACGATATTACGTAACTAGCCCCTTTTGAAATTGCTTTGGAGATAAACTTATTTCCATCATTGTTTTTTCCTCGAATTGCTAAAAATAAATTATTTTTTTTTACATCTCTAGAGTCAATAGTAAGCCCTTCGAATTTATGATATTTCTTAGTTTTAATAATCTTATTTAATATTTTAGAATTAAACAGATAATTTTGTTCTTTTTTACTTACCAAAGTTCTCTTGATCTTTAATCTTTTAATTATCTTTTTGTCCGAAATTGAAATTATTTTATGTCCATAATCTTGATAATTCTCATGACCTTTTCCTGCAATTAAAATAGTTTCATTAGGCTCAGCACTTAATAAGGCCTTTTTGATTGCCTTGGATCGATTTCCTATATTAATGTAATTACTGCCTTTAAGATGCTTAACTATTTCTTGCCTAATTTTATTTGGGTTTTCTTTTCTAGGATTGTCGTCAGTGACATAAATCTTCTTGCAAATTGACTTTGCGATTTTTGCCATTAAGGGTCTTTTCTTAAAATCTCTTTCTCCACCACAGCCAAACACTAAAGAAATGTTTTTATCGTAAGTATCCTTTAATGAATTTAAAACTTCGTTTAATGCATCAGGTGTGTGAGCATAATCAACAAATACTCTAATATTATTTGGATATTTCTTAATCAGTTCTAATCTACCATTAACATTTTTAATTTTTTTTAATACTTTTTTTATTTTGTCATTTTTTAAATTACATATTCGAGCTGCTAAAATTGCCATAGATAAATTTTTTTTCTGGAATGATCCAATTAAAGATATCGGAATATCTTTAATGTCTTTACGAATTTTATTAATATTCAATAAATTAAGCTGTCTATTCTTAGAAATTTTTTCCAAAATTGAATATTCTTGAATAGATTTGTCAGTAATGACATAACTATTTTTAGTTAATAATTTTGAAAATAAAATTAGTTTTGCTCTTAA
>MDTB01208521.1_pt1 | contig 10261 bp, 8 predicted proteins | sample 811161 | NCBI WGS metagenome assembly MDTB01 (sample SAMN05326650, study PRJNA326480) | marine metagenome | isolation source: seawater | place: Mediterranean Sea | collected 2009
ATTTAGACCCCTACTCCCGCCCCGAAGAAAAACGGGGTGGGGCCTGGATGAATAGTTGTTTAGATCGGCGTATCATCGATGGAGAATTGCAAACACCTGTAGTACACCTGATATGTAACGGTACGCCCCCCATTGCGGATCAACCGTCTCTCATGAGCTTTAGAGAAGTCATCACTCTTTTCCATGAATTTGGGCACGGACTCCAAGGAATGCTAACAACAATTGATCATGCTGAAATATCCGGTCTAAATGGCATCGAATGGGATGCTGTAGAGATAGCAAGCCAATTCATGGAAAATTGGTGTTATAACAAATCCACACTCATTAGCATGACATCTCACATTGAAACTGGTCAACCATTACCAGATCATTTATTTGATAAAGTCCTGAAGGCGCGAACATTTCAATCAGGGACAGCAATGATGCGTCAGTTGCTGTTCGGCCGACTCGACCTAATTTTACATGGAAAATTTGATCCGTGTGGTCCTGATACGCCGAGCGACATTGAGCAAAAATTATCAAAGGAAATGTCTCCTCTACAACCATTAAAAGAGAGTCGATTTCTCTGTTCCTTCAGTCATATATTTGCAGGTGGATATGCAGCAGGATATTACAGCTACAAGTGGTCTGAAGTATTAAGTTCAGATGCTTTTGCCGCTTTTGAGGAAGTCGGCTTAAATGATAGGAAAAAAATACGTGAAGTTGGGTTGCGTTTAAGAGACACCATACTAGCATTGGGCGGTAGTCAAGATCCTATGGAGATTTATCAAAATTTTCGGGGTCGCAAACCCACCACCGAAGCCCTTCTCCGTCATAGTGGCCTTAAAAACGAAAAGTAACTGATGCGTATTGCGATTGGATCTATTTTAACAGAATGCAACCAGTTTGGCGGCTCCGCTATAGACTTGGAATGGTTTTCCCGTTACGATCTCCACTATGGGGAAAATATGCTAAATGTCGAAGCCGGCGTAGTCGGAGGTGCACTTGAAGAATTAAGAAGATTGGGAGGTGAAATCATTCCACTGATTTACGCCAGTACTTGCCCCGGCGGTTACATAACCCAAGAATGTTACAGCCACCTGCGTAAAGAGCTACTAACTAGATTAAAAGATGCTTTACCTGTGGATGGCGTAATTTTACCCCTACACGGTGCCTCAGTTGCTGAAGAAACTCAAGATCCAGAAGGAGATCTTTTGGAAGCCGTACGCCGAATCGTCGGGAGTGAAACACCGATCGTCGCCACCTTAGATTTACATGCTCACGTTACTCCGGCTATGATCAAAAATGCTAACGCTTTAGTAGCCTGGGAAACTTATCCACATCGCGATAGCAAGCGCACTGGCACAAGAGGTGTAAAACTTCTTATAGATGTTATAAATAGAAACATTATTCCTACAATGGTGATGGTTAAAGTACCTGTTATAACAGGCGGTATTCTTGGGAGCACTGATGGTGATGGTGCATTTGCAAATTTGATGCGACAAACGAAAGCATTGGAAAATAGAAGCGGGGTTCTTTCCACAAGCCTCTTCCTAACTCATCCGTATTTAGATCAGCCTTGTATGGGAAGCGGTGCCTTGGTAATTACGGATAACAATGTGAACCTTGCCAAAAAATTGGCTAATGAAATCTCTACTACATACTGGGAGCAACGTCACCAAATTGAGGCCGAAGTAATTTCTCCAGAGGAAGCAATAGAATCGGGGTTGAAATCGGGTCCCGGAACGGTGTTACTGGTTGAAACAGCTGATTGTTCTGGGGGAGGTGCCGCTGGAGACAGCGTCGCCACTTTACGTGCCCTCCTTAGCAACGATGGTGTAAACGACGCTCTAGTACCAGTTGTAGATCCAGAAACAGCAAAAATTTGCCATGATTTACAAATAGGTTCAAACATCAGTTGTATGTTGGGACATAGTTTGGACACAAGATGGGGAAGCCCACTGCATATAAAAGGTAAAATAAAAATCCTTTTTGACGGGTCTTTTGTATACGAGGGTGGAATATGGGACGGAGTCAAAGGTGACATGGGACCGAGTGCCGTTGTTGAAACGAAAGGTGTACAAATACTTATAACAAGTCATGCCACATATGATTGGGCAGACGAGCAATGGAAAGCAGTTGGTATCAACCCGCGATTGTCTCGTTTTGTTGTGGCAAAAAATCCTATGAATTTCAATAATGTATACGCAGACTGTGCTTCCCAAATACATATTTTGGACACGCCTGGACCAACTCCCGCGTCAGTAAAAAAATTACCATTCAAGAATCTGACCTATCCTTGCTTTCCCATCCATAAGGATATTTCACAACTAAAAACGACTATACTGACGTAGCAATCATATTATTCTTTTTCAAAAATCAGGGTCTATCTTTCCATCTCTAAAAGAAACATCTGTCTACCGCCCATATGTGCTGAGTCTACCATAATTTTTGTCCCTTGCAAATTAGCGCGAGGATGTAAATCGCATCGGCTATCTTTTTCGTAAGCTTCTAAAGCAGGGAATTTCGCCAGCGTTATGCGGCGCTCTTTGATAGGATCAAACAGGTAAACTTCTTGCATCTTTTGGTCTTTTCCGTAAGGGTACGTGTCATTTAGAATCCATTCACTCCCATAATTGTTATCAGGCAAATATGAACAATGTCCATTCAACTCCATTTTTCTTAAACCAACAGGTTCAACGCTACCATCCCTGTCATTAAAAAGATAAAAAGCATATCCCTCCGAAGGACGCCATGACCAGGCCAAAATATTCTCCGAATCTCGCCAAATGAAATGGGATGTTTTGCCCCAATCGTCGACGACACGAAGATTTCTTCCATCGAGTCCTACGGTCATCATTCTTGTATGAAACGAACCGCTTCCAAAACGCCAACGGTGGAGAAAAATAGTACGGGACCCGTCGGGACTAACCAATAAATGGTTGAAATAATGCTTTGCTCCTGATATATCTCCGTGTGGGTATGGTAAAGATGCGACTTCCGCAATAGAAACGATCAAATCGCTCTTTCCTGTCTCCAAGTCGACGTAAGATAATCCTACCTTGTCTGGGGCCAAACTATGCTCATTCGGATCAGCAATACCCGAATAACCATATCCTGGTCGCATATCCTGAATGCGGCGAAAATCAGTACTTACTCCCGCCATACCGTCAGGAGTAAGTGTATAGATTGCGTTAGGCACAGTTATAACTTTGCCAGAATGAAAATCTAAAATCCTAGAAACGAATTCATTGTCTACTCGATCGTTCCAAACTATCTGGCTTTCAAAACCCGGTCGCCATTGCAACATACAGCCTTGTTGCCAACACCAAGCTATTGACGAGCCGATCTCTATCCATTTATCGCCATCTTGTAAATCGATAATACCTAAATTCAATTCATCGTATTGGTTCGGAGGTCTATGTTCAAAATCAACTTCCATTCCTAATGCATATCTACCTGTAACATCAAATTGGTATTTATCATAATAACCAAACCAATGGAACTTAGGACCAAAGGTTACTGGACGAATTGTCACGTCAATTTTCATTTCACTCCCTCAATTATTTTGTAGGGCGTCACACCTTTTTTTAGCAAAATATTTCCATATTTGTTAGCGTCTCCCGTCATAATCACTATATAAGCTCGTGACGTCCGCTCGTAAAACTCAGACCTATCTATACCGCCCACTTTTACAGCATGCGAAGAATAACGAGATATAACTATTTCGTAGTTTTTCCGAATCTCTGGATCAGCAGTATCACCTGACACTGCATCCATCATAAGTGCTGGATAGTCAACATAGGCGTCCAATACCATAAGAGGTAAAATCGCCTCGAGTAAATCTGAGATCATCAAACCATCAGCTCTTATTACATTCGGGTTACAAGAGTGGCCTGGAAAATGAGCGTCAGCAAGTACAAGTTCGTCACCATGTCCCATACGATACATGTTAACTAATAGGTCTGGGCTAATTAGAGGCGAAATTCCTACTAACATTTGTTCCTTCCTTTCTTTTAAATCATACAATTTAATATTGACATAACTGCCATAAACAAACTATAATGAGATCATTAAATGCTAACCAAGTATTTGAGAGGCGTCTGTATGAATATTGTTACTGTTGCACGACAAATAGGCTGTCGCGGCGACTGGATTTCTGAGCAAGTAGCCGAACGATTAGGCTACGACTTAGTCGATCAGCGCTTAGTTGAAGAAATTGCAAAAATCACAGATACCTCCGTCGAAGAAGTGGAGCAATATGACGAGAAGGGCGAAAGACCAATCAGGCATTTTCTTAAACGATTACTACTACCGGACGTCGCCCCAGGTACTTTTCCCCTCTCTGCCTCAGCATATGCACCTGAATTCGGACTTGAGTTCTCTTACGCCAGAGAACATAACGTTGAAAATACAGCTTACTTAGATAGGGGCACGTATCAATTATTAATCACAACTTTAATTCAGGATTTCGGTCAGACTGGTCGTGCCGTAATTGTCGGTCGAGCAAGTCAGATCATTTTAGGTGGTCGTCCAGACGTTCGGCATATCAAAATAATTGCCCCTCTCGAACAACGCATAGAGTATATAGCCAATAATAGATCGATTGATTTAGACGCTGCGCGAAAAATTGTTGAGCAACACGATGGCTGGCGTCAAGCGTATTTACGTAACGCACACGGCGTGGATTGGGAAGATCCTCTTCTATACGATCTAACTCTCAATATGGCTAATATCAGTGTAGAAGAATCGGTAGATATTATAGTAAAACACGTTCAGAACGACTAACATTTCCAAACATTGCCCAACTCGTCTATCGAGTGATCAAAATTTTTCAATAGTCAGCAACATCAAAAATTCTCATCACCTACTTGTACAACCAGCCGACGGAAGTTTTTGCAGCTTTTAAAGACATTCGCTCTCGTCCCAACTTACCCGGGTGCCTAGTCTCCAACATTTTGGATGTGAAATAAGAAATAATCAAGCCCTCATCCGAAAGGTGAGTGCATGAGACATTGCTGAACTCATATATCGGGTCATCCTCGATATCCTTTGGGTTGCTCCATGTACAACCCTCATCTCTTGAAATTGCTAATGATAACGGGGTTCGTTTACCGCTATGATTGTAAGTATGATCATACTGTGCGTTATTCCAAATCAATAAGATATCTTTTGTACTAGGAATAGTCGACAAGCTCAGCATAGATTCGCTCGAACTGAGTCCACTTGACTGCGGATGTGTCCAATTCAGTCCTCTATCGACAGACCGAGAAAAAAATGCACTTCCTAATTGATTTCGCATCACCATTAGCAAACTTCCCGTACTCGTCTCAGCAATATGATTCTCCATTGTGCCTCTCAAAGGAAGCGTCACCATATTTTCTGAGGATTTCCACGACTCTCCATGATCATTGCTTATAAAGCAGCCTGAACTTGATCTACAGGCTGGATAAGATCCCCAGACGGGCAAATATTCATAACTCTTCAATAATCTACCATCTGACAAAAGAGTAAAAGTATCGTTGGCACAACCATAAGGCTGATGATCCCATATGACCTTTGGATCAGACCATGTCCGACCCCCATCCTCAGAGCGCTTTATATAACCCGAGGATTCTAGTCGTTGATTCCAATCCAAGCGATGATATTTTAAATAAAAAAACAACAATGTCCCATCTGAGCTTAATACCAAACTCGGATTGTAAACACTTCGGTCCCCTTCAATAGGGGACACCTCAATCCGATGATCATCCCAAGTCAAACCACCGTCGAAAGAACGCATTGAAGCTATACTTGAAGGAGCTTCATCGTGACCTCCCCATTTACTTGAATGCATTTCTATCCATACAACAAACAATTCGCCACCGATTAATTCCACTATAGAAGCAGAATCATTACGTGGGTGCAAAGAAGTAGCATCAGCGATAGGAAGATACGTGACTTCCGAATGTTTTTTTCTTCCATCCATAAGTAAAGTTACATTTCAGAGACGAAAAAAATACAAAGCCTGCCTTATAATTAAAGAGTTCTCTTCGGTTACTTACATACAAAGAACCTAAAAGAACCTAAAGGTCTACTATTCGTTCGATTGGCCTAGAGGACGATCCATGTAAAAAATAATCTTCCGAACGTGGCCATCGCATAGAATAACGTTTCTGTTGTCCTCTTTTATAACCAGCATTGTAGTAATTACTAGTTGCCAACCATTCTAAGATTCTTTCTTTCAACTCTGATTTTAAAATGGAATACTCTTTTTTGTCCCAAAGATTTTCCAATTCATGGATATCTGTCTTAAGGTCATACAACTCACCAGCCTGCTGGCCGATATAATAAACCATTTTATGTCGACGTCCCCTCATCATTATCTGGTAATTGTCTTCAGCAAATACCCATTCACGAGGTCGTAAACTTTCCTTTCCGTGATCTAAATAATGACACAATGATCTACCCTCAAAATAACTTGGAACCTCTACGCCTGCTCTTTTAAGCACAGTTGGGCCTATATCCATCAAAGAAACTAAATCATTCGTGAAATTTTTTGCAGATGACACATTATGACTGTCTCGGATAATCAGAGGAACATGTACAACAGATTCATACATTAGCCATTTGTATGCCAAACCGTGGTCTCCTAAGAGTTCTCCATGATCCGAGCAAAAAATCAACAAGCTGTTTTCAAGAAAACCACGAACTTGTAAAGCATCTACAATCTGACCGATCTTCTCATCAACCGTTGAGATTTTTGCATAATAATGACGACGCATATGTTCAATGTCGGTCTCATTCGGCGAATACATATCAATCGCAGATTCATGATCTGTAGAGGCATGCATTTTTCTATGTGCTTCATGTTGAGGTGGTTTTTTCTCCAATCCACTCTCAGCTATCACACGTTTTGGTATTTCAACATCTTCATAACGCGAGAGATGTCGTTCAAGTGGATCCCAGGGTTCATGAGGCCCGGTAAAACCAATTTGTAGAAAGAACGGATCTTGTCCTTGATAATCGCGAATCCAGGACAAGGCAGAATCACCGATAAAAACATCGCTATGGAACCGTTCATCCATGTGCCACGGCACACCTTGATACTTTTTAAACCAATCTCTTTCTGTAATATGACGATCATTGGGTCTTTGAAGTCCATTAAGACGCAAATATCGGCCCCAATCGTCGTCAGGTCCTCCCAGATCATGTGATTTACTTGTTGGATTTTCAACTATTACTCGCTCATGGAATCCACCACGTATATCATTTGGGCTAAAGTGCATTTTGCCCATATTGGCACAATAATATCCTGAAGCATTGAGATCTTGTACCCAATTACGATGTTGTCCCCATGCATCGAAACTATAAGCTCCTGTGTTATGAGCATACATTCCAGTAAATATAGCTGCACGGGATGCCACACATGTTGCACCTGGACAATATGCACTACGAAAAGAAAAGCCTTCTTCTACCAATCGATCGATAGCTGGAGTGTGCATATGATGGTAGCCCCAAGCACCTAAGGTATCTGCCCTCTGCTGATCAGTCATTATTAGAATTATGTTCGGACGCGACATAAAAAATCTCGCTTTCCTGCTGGTAGCTTTACACTCCTAAAAAATTCGATAGAAGTTTTTCATGAACGGAGAAGATATGAAATATTGCAATGTTTTTTTATTATTATTGTCCCATGAATAGAGAACGAGAAAACGCCTTTCCGTCAAACGTTTGAAGATCATCAACACCCTCTCCAACGCCAATCAATTTCACCGGTAAATCCATCTCTTTCCGCAACGCGACGACAATACCACCTTTGGCCGTACCATCTAATTTAGTCAAAACTATTCCTGTAAGAGTTGCAACATTGTCGAATTCCTTAGCCTGCGATAAGGCATTCTGACCATTTGTTGCATCAAGTACTAATAACGTTTCGTGCGGAGCCTGAGGAGCTTGTTTTCCAATAGACCGCTGAATCTTTTTTAATTCCTCCATCAAGTTTGTTTTATTTTGCAAACGACCAGCAGTATCAACGAGTAACACATCTATTTCTCGATTTAATGAAGCCTTCACAGCATCATATGCAACCGAAGCGGGATCTGCTCCTTGCTGGGCCCGAACAATATCAACACCAGCTCGATCTGCCCAGACATCTAACTGAGCCACCGCTCCTGCCCGAAAAGTGTCGCAGGCAGCTACCAGAACTTTATTACCCGCATCAGCATAATTTTTTGCTAACTTGCCCACAGTAGTTGTCTTTCCAGCGCCGTTGACACCAACTACTAACACCACAAAAGGTTTATCAGGAAACTTTCCTCGCCCCTTAGGCAATAAAGCTTGCTCTTCCACATCCACAACTTCGGTCACCAGTCGTTCCAAAATTCTCATTACATCTTCGACACCTTCAATTTCTCTGTCCGGATCCCGTATTAAATCTCGAAGATCATCAACTAACTGCGTCGAAATATCCAATCCCATGTCAGTTTGAATTAGTATAGATTCTATCTCTTCCAACATGTCTTCATCTAAACTTCCCCCGCGTGAAACTACAGCTGCTATTTTTTTCCGTATTGCCTCACGCGTTTTTCCAAGCCCTGCGTTGAACTTGCCTAATACTCCCCCCAACATATTTTAATCCCTCGATTATTTTTTGTTTAAAAACACAGCTTTAATCATCCGAACGCTTCTATATTATATGCACACCGTTTACTGTCAAGGCTGTTTAAGGGCAAATCGTTTATTGTCATGTATTTACACAATCGGTCTTCGCATTGCATTTGCCCGGATTTGGAACTAAATTCTGCTTAGCTGCAAATAATTTTTCGATGAATAAAAATACAATCAACAGGTTCGTGACTGAAACGCCTTACTCAGTTATTTCCTTAAGTGAAAAGGTTGGTGATCTATGTCCGTATTCTTGAATCTAACCAAGATTTCGCCAGAGATACTACCGTGAATTTAACTCCCATTTAAAATTTGGCTGTTTTAGTATTTTTCACCAAAACCTGACAAAGATATATGAAAGAGCCTACGAGATTCATGCAACGCGCCATTGCTATCGCTGGTAAAGCCAGGGGTAGAGCCAACCCAAACCCGACTGTCGGTTCCATTATAGTCAAAAATGGGCAAATTGTGGGCGAAGGAGTAACAAGCCCCATAGGCGGTCTTCATGCGGAGATAAACGCATTAAAACAAGCTGGTACCAAAGCCAGAAAAGCCGAAATGTATGTAACCCTCGAACCCTGTTCGTTCCACGGACGGACGCCGCCCTGTTGTGAGGCAATAGTCACGGCTGGAATAACGAAGGTTTACTGCGCACTTCGCGATCCCGACAAACGTGTAAGTGGAAAGGGCATAAGATACTTGAGACAAAATGGAGTTGAAGTCGCAATTGGTTTACTAAAAGAAAGTGCAAAAGATCTTCACGTGGCCTACCTGACACATCGCAAAAATGGACGACCACATTTTTTATTAAAATTAGCACAATCACTGGATGGGCAAATAGCAACAAATTCGGGCGATTCAAAGTGGATTACCGGAATTCAAGCTCGTCGCCATGTACACCGCTGGCGCTCTTTTGTAGATGCGGTAATCATTGGCACTAACACCTTAAATTTAGACAACCCGCAACTAACTGTTCGACACGTACGCGGACGAAATCCAAAACGTATTGTTATAGACGGGCGTTTCAATTCAAATCCTGAGGCATCTCTTTTCACTCGTCCTGGCACTATTCTTGCGACAGGAAAAAACACTTCAAAGTCGAAACGTCAATCAGTTACCCAAAGGGGGACCGAAGTTTGGACCTTCCCTACTAAAAATGGTGTCATTGACTTAAATGATTTTGCTCAGCGGGCCGGTGAAAAAGAAATCGTGAGTGCTATAGTAGAAGGAGGGAGACAATTAGCAACAGGTTTTTTGAGGGCACAACTAATCGATGATCTCCACGTATACCAGGCGCCACGAATATTGGGTAACGGCATTTCAGGGATCGGCGAACTAGATATTAAGCTCGTAACCGAAAGTCTAAAGCTGAGCGAAATAACCCTTCGGCGTTTAGGAACAGACATCCTCTATTCTGCTAAGGTTGGCTATCCATGTTTACCGGCTTAATACAAGAGATCGGGCATGTGAGTGATATAAAAAAACGGAACCACTTCCAGGTTTTGAGCGTCAAAGCCAAAACGGTGCTCCAAGATTTATCGATAGGTGATAGCATTGCGATAAACGGAGTCTGCCAAACTGTCGTAAATTTTGACGATAATATATTCTCAGTGGAATGTGTGTCTGAAACACTCTC
>MDTB01097797.1_pt1 | contig 10260 bp, 9 predicted proteins | sample 811161 | NCBI WGS metagenome assembly MDTB01 (sample SAMN05326650, study PRJNA326480) | marine metagenome | isolation source: seawater | place: Mediterranean Sea | collected 2009
CTTATCCTTTTGCTGTTGCAGCTTATAATGCTGGTCCAAAAAGAGTAAGATATTGGAAAAAAATAAATCAAGATCCCCAAAAAAAACAAATTAGTTATGTAGATTGGATCGAATTAATTAAATTTAAAGAGACAAGGAATTACGTTCAAAGAGTACTGGAAAACTATAATGTATATAGATATATACTTGAAAAAAAGCCAATAAAGATGCTTAATTTTTTTGAAAATAAAGTTTTATATTAATGAATAATAAACAATTATATAAAATCACTAGATTTTTTTTAAAGCCACTAATAATATTTGTTGATTTTCTTCAAAATAATTTCACTAAAAATTTTGCATTAATGAATATAGGAACAACAGAAATGCAATCTTACAAGGAACTTATAAGTTCATTTTTTAAAAAAAAAGATTTTATCTTAGATTGTGGTTGTGGGGTTGGTCACTTTAGTAAGTTATTTAGTAGCAAAAAATACATTGGAATTGAAATTAATGATAATTTTGTAAAATTAGCAAAACATAAAAATCCTGGATATTTATTTGACAGTTTTAATGGAAGCAAAATTAATAAATTTAAAAAAAAAATAAACTCAGTTTTAATAAATAATGTAGTACACCACTTATCACCAAAAGATGTAAATAAAGTTTTTTCATATCTAAAAAAAAAAATTAAAAAAAAAAAAATTAAAATTTTAATTATTGAACCAATATTACCTAATAAATACCTTTCTATAGAATATTTTCTTAAGGTTTTAGATATAGGAAATTATGTTAATGACGCTAAAGGTTATAGTAAAGTTTTAAAAGATTATGTAATAATTAAGGATAAAACTATTACTAAATTTAAGGTTAATCAGTATTTTAGAAGTTCTACTTTGATAATAAGAGGTCAAATAAAATAAATAAGTGAGAGAAATATATAAAATAAATATTAATCTAATCCTAATATTATTTGCATTATTTATAATTTTAATTAAGTTTTTTTTACCTTATGTTTTTTATTCAGGTGAAGATATCATCATTAGGCAACTATCAGAATTAAAAGGGTCTCAATATTTACCTATTATTAGATCATATAGCGAATTTAATTTTGCCCCAACCTATGAATTAGATAATTTCAATAATGGTAAAATTTTAGCTTTTCCTTATTTAGCTTTAATATTACACACTATATCTTTTAAATTATTTGGAATTAATTCCTTTTTTTTTATTGAATTTATAGCGACCTCTATTTTTTTAATTATTTTTTATAATATATTTAAACACTTAAATTTTAATAAATTTTTAGCAATTTTTTTATCGATTTTTTTTTTTATAATTCCAAATATAATTAATGAACTAAAATTTTTAGAATTTGATTTATTGAATATAATAAGTCAAAATTTAATAAACTTATATGACACAAGACTACCAAGGCCACTAATTACTAACCTATATTTTTATGCCTATATATTAATTTTATTAAAAATTTATAATGATAAAAAATATACACTTAAAAGAAGTTTATTGTTAGGTCTATTAAATGGTATTTCTCTCCATTCCTTTTTTTATTTTGCTTTTATAGAATTAACACTTTTTTTACTTGTCATTTTTTATTTAAATAAAGGCCAATTAAATCATCATATCTATAAAAATAAAAAGTTTTATTTCATTTTTATAATATCAAATCTATTTTTTTTAATAATTCTTTTTGTAAATTTAAGAATAACTTCTATTGATAATTTAAAAGTTATTGGATTTCATTCTATTAATTTTGATCAAAAATTAATTTTAATAAAATATTTTTTTAATTATATATTCAACAAGTATTTTCTAATATTATTTATAATAAATTTACTTTTATTTTACTCTGTTAAAAAAATAGAGAAAAATTTTATTATATTATACTTTTTATACATAGCTTCTATTATTGCTTTTCTTTTTTTTATTATAATATCAAATAAAAGTATTCATTATTATTTTTTTCAACATTGGGTATTAATAACAGGTATTCTTTTTTTTATAATTTCTATAGTAAAAATTTTATACAATAAATATTTCATTAACAAAAATTTACAAACTGTCTTTTTTTACTTATTCTTTTTAATGTTAATTTTTGTTAATTACACTCATTATAAGGATTATAATAAAGATGATTTAGATCGTATAAATATAAATGAACTTATATCATTCGTTCAAAAAGATAATTATTTTAATGATGATAAGATTAAAATTCTAACTTTTGATACTAAAATTTTTACAGCTTTATTGCTTAAAAATTTTAAAAATTTTGTTCTAGTTCCAAACTCTTTCTGGACAACCAGATCAATTAATGAGATTGAAAATAATTTGATTGGTTCATTTAAAATTTTAGGATTAAATAAAAATGACTTTATAAATTATTTTGAAAATACAATGATTGAAAAAAGAATAATTAATCCAAATACAAGTTCCTTCTTTGGATTTATATATCAAGCAAATTCAATAATAAGATTCGATGAAATTAACGACTATACCCAAAATGACTTAAATATAATTGAATTTACAAGTCCATTCTTAACTGAACAGTTAGCTATACCAAAAAACGAATTCAAAAGATTAATCAAGAAATTTGAGAGAGTTAAAAACTCAATAAATTATCCTGATATTATTATAATTAATAAAAATTCCTATATTGGAAAAAATTATTCAATAAATATGAAGAAGTATTGTCAATTTTTTATAAATGATACATTTATCGTTTATAAAAATAGATTATATTGTAGATAATTATGGTTAAAAAGATATCAATAATTACACCTTGTTTTAATGAACAGGAAGCATTGTTTGATTGTGTAAAAAAAATAAAAGATTTATTTTCGTCTGAATTAAATAATTATGAATATGAACATATTATTTGCGATAATAATTCTGATCAAAAAACGATTAATATTTTAAGAAAAATAAGTTCTGAAAATAACAATATTAAGATTATTTTAAACGCAAAAAACTATGGCTCAGTTAAATCAACTTTTAATGGTATAAAGAATAGTAGTGGTGATGCTGTTCTTTTATTTTATCCTGTTGATATGCAAGATCCACCAGACAAGATACCTGAATTAGTAAAATCTTGGGAAAAAGGATTCGATTTTGTAGTGGGTTGTAGATCAAAAAGAGAAGAATTTTTTTTAATGAAATTTATAAGAAAGTTTTTTTATATAATTCTAAGAAACTTTTCTAAAAATAATATCCCATTAAATGTTTCAGATTTTCAGTTGGTTGATAGAAAAGTAATCAATAAAATGATTAAACTTAATGACAACTTCCCTTTTATAAGAACTTTGGCATTTGAATTTAGTGACAATTTTTCAACTATAGAATATACTTGGAAAAAAAGGCAAATAGGCAAATCTAAAGAACCCTTAAGAGACTATGTAAGTTCAGCCATGAATGGGTTAATATCAGTGAGTGATGCTCCGTTTAGATTTATTCTGTACTCAGGTATAATTATTTCAATCTTATCAATTTCTTATGGGCTGTTCTCGTTTTTTTACAATATCTTTTTTGAAAATGATTTAGATAAAGGTATGCCTACTTTACTAATCTCAATTTTGATTTTTTCTGGATTACAATTACTAGTACTTGGTTTTTTAGGTGAATATATATCTTCTATTCATAATCAAATTAAAAAAGATGTGGAAGTAAATGAAAAAGAAAAGATAAATTTTAATGATTAAATTTATTCAATATTTTTTTAATTTTGTTACAAACGAAAATAACTTCGTCTTTATTTAGACATACTCCACTAGGTAAATTAATAGATCTCTCTGAAATAAACTTCGAATTCTTAAATTTTACTTTTTTTATTGGTCCCCAAATTTTAAACGATGATAATTCTGGGAAAACAGGACGACTATCTACTTTATTTAAGAAAAGTTTTTTACAAAAAGTTTCTCTACTCATTTTAATTTTTTTTCCTAAAACTATACTAGTCATCCAATAAATACTTTTGGTCTTTGGAGATTCATGGTTAAGTCTAATATTATCTAAATCTTTTAATTCTTGTTGGTACCATCCAAAGATTCTTCTTTTTAAAGAAATAAGTTCATTTATTCTTTCTAATTGAGCCAATGCTAATGCAGCCTGTATGTTGGACATTTTAAATTTAACACCATCACTGTCTATGACAAACTTCTTTTTTTCATTACGACCGTGATCAGATATTTTTAAAGCCCTTTTGTAAAGATTATAGTTATTTGTAACCAACATCCCACCCTCTCCAGAAACCAGCAGTTTTGCTCCTTGAAAACTAAATGCACCAAAATCACCAAATGTTCCACATTTTTTTTTTTTGAATTCTGCTCCAATAGCAGGGGCAGCATCTTCAACTACGTGTAATTTATGTTTTTTTGCAATATTCATTATCTTATCCATTTGAGAAGGATGCCCATATAAATGTACAGGCATTATTGCTTTTGTTTTTTTTGAAATAAACTTTTCAATTGAATTTGGGTTAATTGTCCAGTCCTCAAGATTTATATCAGCAAAAACTGGTTTCGCCCCAACATAAGTAATAGCTTTTGCTGTAGCGACCCAGGTCACGTTAGGAACTATTACTTCATCTCCTTTTTTAATTCCTAAGGACATTAGTGCTATTTGCATAGCACCAGTGCAGCTAGACGTAGAGATTGCATATTTGCACCCCAAATATTTTGCAAAACTTCTTTCCAATTTATTGATATAATTTGATGCTTGATTGTTCCACCCATTTGTAACTGCATCATTAACATAAACTATTTCTTTTTGAGATATCGACGGTCCAGCAGTTAGAATTAATTTATTAGTAATTTTTTTTGATTTATATATCATTGAAATATAGTTTTTTTCATAATGATTGTTCTTTGAATTAAAAACACTAAAATTATTTTTTTCGTAAAACTTAATCGCATAATTATTATTTTTTAAAACTCTTAAAATTATATTATTGATATAAAAAGTGTTATTAGCCCATTCTATAATTGTTTTTAAAACTTTTGAAAAAATTTTTTTATCCTTATCCTTTTCACCTTTAAGAACATTGTCAATTTCAAAAAATAAATTTTTATTAAAACAATTTGCAAAACCAATATGGCCAATAGGGTTAAAGCCATCTTTCATGACTAGAAAGAGTATTTTATCTTTTTTTTTATAAACATTATTTTTTAACCATTTTTTAGTATTATTGAAGTTTGTTTTTTTGGAAGGCAAAAAGGTATGTGAAAATTTATTTCGCCATTTTGTCATTTTTTCAATTATTTTACTATCATTTAAATGTAAATTACCAACTGGAACTAAACGAAAATTATTTGTATTTAAAACCTTAATAGACTTTAAGAATAACTCTTTGTGATCACTATTATCTTTTAAAAAACTAAATGTTGACTCAACACATTTATAATAATTTTTATAATTATTAATTGTTTCTTTTTTAAATTTTAGGGCCATATTTTTTAAAAAGGTAATCTTTTGAACCTACATCATTAATTGACTCAGTAGAAATATATTTAGGTATAATCTTTATATTACTTTTTTTTAATAACAAAATTTCATTTACCCATGAGGCAAAACCTCCATCATAAAAATGATCTTCCAAAATAACAATATTTTTTAAATTTTTAATCTGATTATAAAAATATTTTTTTACTTTCATGCCCCAAATTGGCAAAGTGTAAATAGAATAATCTTTATATTTTTTTTTTTTCATTTCAATTGCGCTTTCTTGGACATTGCCAGTGACAATTATTGCATTTTTTTTTGATCCACTAGAAATTTTGACTAATTTACCAGGTTTCAAATTTAAATTTTTTTCTTTATTTGCAATGTTAATAGCTTCATCTTTATCTAGTCTTAAGTATGATGGTTGTGGATTATGTACTATATACTTTAATGAATTAATTAACTCATTATTATTTCCTGGTGATATAATCAATATATTTGGGAAAGTTCTCATTAAAGAATAATCTTGTAAAGCATGGTGAGTATAACCCAGACTTCCATATCCCATTCCTGAACCAACAGATACAATAGTTACGGGAAGATTGTGATAATCAATATCGTTTCTAATCTGTTCAGCACATCTAAAAGTACTAAAATTTGCAATAGAATAAACAAAAACATGTGATTTTTCTGATGCTACCCCCGCAGCCATACCCATCATATTTTGTTCAGATACACCAGCATTATAAAATTTTTTTGGAAATTTTTTTTCAAAAGGTTCAACAACATTAAAGCCCAAATCATTTATAATTAGATAAATATTTTTATTTTTATTTAATCTCGTAAGTTCTTTAATAAATAATTTACGCATATCTTAAATTAATCTCCTTTAGTGCTTTAAGTAGTTCAATTTTATTAGGGTTTTTATAATGCCATAGATTATTATTTTCCATAAAACTGACTCCTTTTCCCTTCACAGTATGAGCTATTATAACTTTTGGTTTTTTTAAAGTTTTTATCTTTAAATATTTTTCAATTTGGTCTACAGAATGTCCATTAACATTATAAACTTTACAGCCAAATGACTCTAGTTTTTTTTTTAAAGGTTCTATATTCAAAATCTTGTTAACAAAGTCCATGCTTTGGATTTTATTATAATCAATTATTATATTTAAATTATCTAAATTATGATGACTTGCAAAAAGTAAACTTTCCCACGTTGTTCCCTCATTCATTTCTCCGTCACTCATTAAAACATAAACTTTACTTTTATTATTTGAAGATTTAAATTTAATAGCTTTTCCAACAGAAACTGGCAATCCATGACCAAGAGAACCAGTTGAAAATTCAACTCCTTTTACCTTATGACTAACATGATTCATCAGAATAGTGTTGTTTAATCCATAAGATTTTAAAGTTTTGATATTTAAAAATTTTTTTTCGAATAAAACACAGTAAAGAGCAAGAGCAGCATGACCTTTGCTTAATAAAAATCTATCTGTTTTTTTTAATGACCTAAAATATATACCAACTAAAATCTCTACAATAGACAAGCAACTGCCAACATGTGATGATTTAGCTTGATATGTTAAATTTAAAATATTTAATCGAATATTTTTAATAATTTTTTTTAAATTTTTTTTCACTTATCGGATACTTTTGATACTTTTGAATTTTGATATAATCTTGTGAATATATTGTATATTTGAAGTGGATAGACCTTGATGACAACCAATTAATATACCATTTTTCATTATAAAATCTGAATTAACAAAAGAATTAATCTTATTTTTTGTAGAAGCTAATTTAGTAAAAGCGGGATGTCTTAGAATATTTCCACTAAAAATTGGTCGTGTTTGAATATAATGTTTTTCCAAATAAATTTGAAGTTGTTTTCTTGTAAAAGGGACCTTTTTTTGAAGGATAATTGGATAAGCAAGAAAATTGGTTTTAACTTTTTTATTTATTAATGGAGTAATAAAGAATTCTTTATGCTTCTTAAAAAAGTTTATATGTAATTTAAAATTTCTATTTCGTATATCATTAAATTTTCTAAATTTAGCTAATTGAACTAATCCAAATGATGCTCCTATTTCTGAAGGTTCAAAATTATATCCTAATTCTGAAAATACAAACTTTCGATCATAGTCAAAACCTTTTAATTTTATATTAAGTCTTTTCGATATATTTTCTGAATCTTCAATTAATGTAGACATTCTTCCCCAACTTCTTAAAACTTTTGATCTATTAAAATATTCTTTATTATTTGTCAAAAGCATACCTCCATTACCTGCGCAACTAATTATATGAGACCCATAAAAACTTGTTATAGAAATATCACTAAATTTTCCAGTTGAATAATTACCGATCTTGGCACCAAGCGTATCAGCAGAGTCCTCTATTACTTTCAATTTATATTTATCAGCAATTTTTCTTATCTTAATCCAATTAGGTATATTTCCAATTAAATTTGGAATTAACAAAACTTTAGTTTTTCTTGAAATCTTTTTTTCTATTTCACTAATATCTATTTGAAGTGTCTCAATATTACAATCAACAAAGATTGGTTTTAAATTTGAAAGAACAATTGAAGAGACTGCTGTACCAAAATTCAAACTAGGAGTTATTACCTCTGAGTCCTTTTTTAAATTCAAAACTTTTAAAGCTAAGATAAGAGCAGAAGATCCAGAATTTACCATTAAAGCATATTTTTTTGAAAAATATTTTGAAATTTTCTTTTCAAATTTATTTACACTCAAACCCATTTGTGTAGAATTTTTGAGTGTTTTAATTACAGCTTTAATTTCCTTATTATCGTAAACATTTTTGCCGTATGGAATTTTGTTCATGTGATATGTGATGCTAATTCTCTTCTATATACATTAAAAATTGTTTTTCACAAACTTCTTTAGGTGGAACTCTTTTACTCACCATTCGAGACCAGTCAGTTACTAATCTTAAGGATTCAGTTAAATTCAATTTAGATACCCATTTTAACTTTTTTTCTGCTTTTAGGCTATTAAGTTTGAGTATTTTCGTTTCTATAAATTTTTTATTTTTTTTTATAATAAAATTCAAATTATAATTTTTTTTCATATCTCTAACAATTTGAATTACTTTTTTAAAATTTCTTTTTTTGGGGCCAAAATTCCAACAATTCTCATTTTTTGAAATTTTATTGTTAAATTGTTTTTCAGCAAGAATTAAATATCCCATTAGTGGTTCTAGGACATGCTGCCATGGTCTTATGCTACCAGGATTTCTTACTATAAGTTTTTTTTTAGTTCTAATTGAAGAAATGATATCAGGCAAAAGTCTATTTTTTGAATAATCTCCTCCACCAATTACATTGCCAGACCTTGCGGTGGAAATAAAAGTGTCTTTTTTATCGTTAAAAAATGACCTTATATAAGAGTTAACTACTATTTCAGTTGATGCTTTTGAAGCACTGTAAGGGTCATCCCCTCCTAAATTATCTATTTCTTTATATTTTGTGTCTTTTTTTTTAATTTTATAAACTTTATCAGTTGTAATAATCACTACTGACTTAATGGTTTTTATTTCACGAATTGACTCTAATAAATTTATAGTACCTAATATATTTGTTTCAAAAGTATCTTTGGGATTTAAATAAGAGTCTATGACTAAAGGTTGTGCAGCTAAATGAAATACAATAGAAGGTTTTATTTTTTTTAACTTATTTTTTAATAATGAAACATTTCTAATATCGCCAAAAATGCTTGAATTTAATGATTGCTCAATTTTTGTCTCATTAAATAAACTTTTTTTTTTTGGTTTTAATGAATAACCATAAATTTTAGCTCCTAAACAGTTGAGTATTATACTTAACCATGTGCCCTTAAAACCTGTATGTCCTGTTATAAATACTTTTTTATTTTTCCAAAATGATTGATTCAATTTCATTTTTTTAATAGTTTACTTCCCAAGGTAATTTACCTTTTTTTTTTGCTAAATTATCTAAATCTATTTTGTCTTTAAGAGTATCCATACTTGCCCAAAAACCTCGATGTTTAAATGAGTAAAGTTTACCTTTTTTTAAAATTTTTTTAAAAGGCTCATTTTCAAGATAAATTTTTTCATTATTAATAAGTTTAATTACATTTTTTGAAATAACAAAAAAACCACCATTAATATACACATCTGATTTTTTTTTAGAATTATCAAAATATTTTACTTTATCCTTTTTAATTTTTAATACTCCATATCTTTGTTTGGGTCTTACTGAAGTCAATGTTAATTCAGATTTCTTTTTATAGTGAAACTTTAACAAATTTTTAATCGATACATTGCTTAGTCCATCACCATATGTAACAAGAAAGTCATCACTTAATTTTAGTTTAATAAATGCTTTTTTAATCCTACCTCCAGTTCCAGTATTTTTTCCTGTATCTAAAATATCAATAAACGTTTTCTTATTATTTATTTTACAGCTCAAAGAAAGGTGATTTTTATTATCAAAAAATATATTTGTTTTTTTTTTTAAAAAAAATTCATAAATTGACTCTATTTTGTGACCACCACATAAAACAAATTCATTGAACCCTTGATGTAAAAAATTTTTTATTATGTGAATTAATATTGGAACATTTCCAACATTTATCATAGTTTTTGCCTTGAGTTTACCTTGATAATCAAGTCTAGTCCCGAAACCACCACATAAAATAAAAACTTTCATAAATTATAACTATAGGATTAATGAATATCACAAAATATGGCGGAAGAGGAGGGATTCGAACCCTCGGTACAAGTTTCCTCGCACGGTCATTTAGCAAACGACTGGTTTCAGCCTCTCACCCACTCTTCCAAG
>MDTB01109864.1_pt1 | contig 10260 bp, 6 predicted proteins | sample 811161 | NCBI WGS metagenome assembly MDTB01 (sample SAMN05326650, study PRJNA326480) | marine metagenome | isolation source: seawater | place: Mediterranean Sea | collected 2009
AACAATACAGTCCCAAGCACTGTTTGGCCCTAAAATAGCCTCTAAATCAGGAGTGGCTGATGTGATTTCATAATGATTATCTGGATCACCTAAACATCTTAATAGTTCGGCCGCCCTTTCCTGTTGATCATCTACCACCAAAATAGCGCCAGCACTCGACATTTTAAAGACCGGTATCATGCTCGCTGGTTCGCATTAAAACTCATCTCCGTCCCAACCATCATCAAAATCGGAGAACTCGTCCGTCATTCCTCCATCCGACTCACTGGCAGTGAGCGTCTGCAAATAAACGTCCCGATAAAATAAATACCGATCACCGGTCACAAGTTCTTCAGCATCGAGCAAACCAGCCCTGATGTCGAGTATGTTTAGGCTCCTTAAGCCCCAATAAACAGTTTCATCAAAAATCTGGGCTGTCGGTGCAGCAAACGCATCCACGGTCATACCAGTGGCTGAACGCAAGGTGCTAGGGCCCAGGAATGGCAGGACTATATAATTTCCTCTCGGCGCGCCCCAGACAAAAAGGGTGTGTCCAAAATTGGTCTCATAGCGAGGGATAGCCTCTGCCGAAGCTACATCAAATAGGCCAAAAACTCCAACAGTTGAATTCACCAAAACTCTTAAGGAGTTGTTCATTGCCTCGTTTAATCGACCTTGCAAAAAGGCATTGACGGCTCCATTAAAATCATAAAAATTATTAAAGAAGTTGTTTACCCCAACGCGAGCAAGATCTGGTACCGCAGCGTCATAAATTTTTGCAACTGGCCTTACAAGTAGCCGGTCAAAATCGTCATTCGATTGGAACATCCACCGATTGTATCCCTCCCATGGGTCTAACTCTCGTTCAGCAAGAACAAGACTTGGAAGAGTAAGAAACCAGACCATTGTAAAAATAATTTTCAAACTAACTTCTCTATGAAAAATTGAATTATGAGGGAACTGGTATCTTTTTTGGGAAAACATAGCGCGACACTCAAATTTTTGGTCTTTATCTTAGCGTTAACCGACATCTCGGTCATCAGTAACTTAACCTGGAATCGTAATTCCCAGTATTATTTATTAGATTAAGTTTTCAGTTCTTTTATGGCATAGGCTAATTGGGCCAAATACACTTAAAAAAAACAGCCAATCTTTATCAAGACCTGTGCTTGAGTCCTCTCCAGACAGCAATCCTGAGCAATCAACGGGAACTATAGATATTACCTGGGGTTTTCGCGCATCCAAGTTAGAACCTCTTGCCAAGATTGTTCAAGGCGTTTACTTGATACGGGAACTTGGGTCTTCATTTGCTGCGCAAAAAGTGATACTCGAAACTCTTCCAGCATCCATCGAAAAGTATGTGCCTCAGAAGATAGTCGGATCAAATCTGGGTGCCTAGTCGTCGCTTCATTAATTTTTTTTTGCCATAAATCTAAGATAGCAAGCGCCTTTTGATCTTTCTGAAAGTGACCTTTCAGGCGACTCATGCGATATAATGCTGCTTTAGCGTATCGGGGATATTGCGCTAGCCATACCATACTTCCATGACGGATTTGATCACTCTGCATTATCACACGAATATTGGTTAGAAAATCATGTTTACTCTCTCGATAATCTAGTCCATCTAGATTAGAGGCGAGCCCGACAGCAGAAGCCCAGAGTTGTAGCGCATCCTTGATATAGCCTGCCAACTCAGTAGCTTGAGAATACCAATACTGATTTAACCCAGCGTACCAAGTGCTAAAATCTTGTTTATTTCTCGGTAATTCTCGATCTCGAAGGGAGTTGTATGCGACTGCTGTAATAAGATCCTCAACTAGCACTCCCCGATCAATGTCCACCGCCGCCAATGCAAGCACCGTCTTATTTTCTGACAATAATTTTTTGCGCATAGCTTTTATTATGCGGCTCGATTGTTTCATCGCCAAAGCGACAAGCCCGTCAGTGTGCGCAAGAAATGCTTCCGTTGGATAGTCAAGAAGCCTTATTGCCAACCCTGATCCCTCAACTTTCAATGCTGGATAGGAAATAACTTCTAGCCCAGCGGCTCGAGATTGCCAAATCTCTGGTATCTCGCCCATATCCCATTTTTGTATCCCATCTTTTTCGAATGAATCATTGTTACCCTGATGACTAACAGAGCCTTTGACTCTGAACTCTGAGATTAACTCAGCCATGTCGCGACCCTGTCGCAGCAACTCTCCGCGTTCATCAACGACACGGATGTTCATTCGATAAAAATTATCCAGCAGACCTATTTGCCAGAGCGAGGGATCCAAATGAAACCCTCGCTCTGCAGACAGCATCTCCCCAAGTTCAGAGCAAAGGTCCGTCTCACCAGGCTCCAATTGTGCAAGCGCCTTGTCTACTACGTCCGGAACAGGCACGAGTTGTTTTCGAACATTCTTCGGTAAACTCCTCACTAATGCAATACACTTTTCCCGAAGCAGGCCAGGAACAAGCCAATCGAACAAGTATCTCGGCGCCCTGTTCAGGAGTGGCAAAGGAATAGTAATTGACACGCCATCCAGCTGATTTCCAGGCTCGAAATGATAACTCAGTTCGTAACTAACCCCTTGCCAGTCCAATGTCTTGGGGAACTGAACCTCAACCTCATCACCAGGGTCTCTAAGTAGGATTTGACTTCTCTTCAGGAGCAGTGATGATCCTCGAGAAGGATGATTTTTAAGCCACTTCAGTAGTGAGCGAAGGTCGACGCACCTCTCCCCAAGCCTATCTGCATAGAATTGAACTAAAGTGTCCTCATCAACCAAAAGGTCGCGCTTCCGGAGTCTTGACTCTAATTCCTTAACTGCCGCAAGCAATTCTAAATTTGTTTTGAGAAAATGTGGGGGCCTCATGATATTCCCCCCCACCAACGCCTCGCGAATGAAAATACTTCTCGCAGTGGGTGGGTCTATTAAGCCAAAGTTAACCCGTTTCCCTTCGCTGATCGTGAGACCGAAAAGATTTATTCTCTCTTTCGCCATTACCCTCCCGCTTCGTCGATGCCATGATGGCTCATAATGATGTTTTTTGAGAATTGATGGGTTTGATGTGAGCAACCATTTTGGATCAATCGCCGCACATTGACGGGCAAAAATTTTTGTGGTCTCAACAACCACCCCCGCGACCAGCCAGGTTGGCGGTTGACGGTATTGAGTTGAACCAGGAAAAACAAAAACCTTCCGGTTGCGCGTAGCAAAGTATTCCTTGCCTTCATCTCGCTTCGCGATGTTGTCCAACAAACCTGCAAGAAGAGATTTATGAATGGCCTCATAGGATTCATTATCGGAAAGCTTAGAAGGGACTCTAAAGCCCAACTTTTTACAGGCAATTATTAACTGCGAGTGAATATCTCGCCATTCGCGCATGCGACGAAAGGCTAGAAATTCACGTTGGGATAATCTTCGTAATTGATTCTGACTAAGAGTTTGCCTTTTCTCCTCGAAGTAGCGCCACAAGGCGACCCAAAACAAAAAGTCGGAGCGGGGATGCTGAAATCTTTTATGCGCTTGGTCTGCCTTCGCTGATTGATCATCGGGGCGCTCTCTGGGATCCTGTACCGACATAGCACTTACGATCACCAGCAACTCAGCAATACATCCAAACCCGTCAGCAGCTATGAGCATTCTTCCAAGACGCGGGTCAATTGGTAACGCCGCCAGCCTCCGACCAAGCTCGGTCACCCTGCCTTGGCTCGAGACGGCACCAAGTTCCCCAAGTAAACGGAAGCCATCTCTTATCGCCTTTGGATCAGGGCTATCAATAAATGGAAAGGCGTCAATCCTACCTAAACCGAGCTCCAGCATTCGTAATATGACGGCTGCCAGGTTAGTGCGCTTTATCTCAGGATCAGTAAATTCCGGGCGGCTCCAAAAATCACTCTCACTGAAGAGTCTGAAGCAGACGCCATTTGAGACCCGACCACACCGCCCCATCCGTTGATTCGCACTAGCCTGGGATATAGGTTCAATGGGTAAGCGCTGCAAATGACTCCGAAGACTATAACGGCTAATTCGTGCTTCACCCGGATCAATGACATAGCGAATGCCGGGAACAGTGATAGAGGTTTCTGCCACATTAGTCGCTAACACTACCCTAATTCGAGAATCACTTTTTTGAAATGCCCGGTTTTGCTCTGATTGGCTAAGACGTGCGTAAAGCGGCAAGACATTGATCTTATCTTTGTCACGCAATGCCTTAGTAAGCTCGCGAATATCTCTTTCTCCGGACAGGAAGACTAATACATCGCCCTCAGGCCCAAAATCTCCTTCTGTAATTTGATCTATGAGATTTAATATTTTTTCCCTGAACCCTTCTTCATGATCTTCCCAATCCTCTGAATAATGCACTGATACTGGATAATTGCGGCCACTAACCTCGATGATCGGAGCATCATCAAAATGCTTCGAAAAACGTGCAACCTCAATAGTCGCCGAAGTCACTATTATCTTTAGATCAGGTCTTTGGGGCAGTAATCTCTTCAAATAACCAAGAAGAAAATCTATATTTAAACTGCGTTCGTGAGCCTCGTCGATTATCAAAGTATCGTAAGAATTTAATGTTGGATCGTTAGTCAACTCGGCAAGCAGAATACCATCAGTCATAAGCTTGATAGCAGTTGATGACGATACTTTGTCGCTGAAACGAATTTGATAACCGACTAATTCACCTAAACCCGTATCTAATTCCTCGCAAAGACGGTGAGCTATAGTTCGTGCGGCAACTCTACGTGGCTGAGTGTGACCGATGCATTTTTCCCTACCACGTCCCAGCTTAAGGCAAATCTTGGGGAGTTGAGTGGTCTTACCTGATCCAGTCTCCCCGGCAAGAATTATCACTTGATTGTCACGAATAGCAAGCTCAATTTCTTCACGACACTTAGCGACCGGCAAACTCTCCGGAAAGTGGATTTTTTCGGGAATCAGCCGAGTAGCTTGTTTTTGTAACATTAGAAGTGGTACTACACGCGTAGCTCTCGGCGGAGAATTTTTCCGACCGGCGTTTTGGGAAGCTCACTCTTGAAAACTATGCTCTTGGGTACTTTGTAGCCAGTGAGACTCTGCTTCATGAAATCAACAACATCCTTTTCTGAGAGTTCTAATTCACCTCGCACCACAAACATGCGGATCTCCTCACCAGAGGTCACGCTAGGCACACCGATTGCCGCACACTCAACAACATTTGGATGTGCCGCCAGCACTTCCTCTAATTCATTTGGATACACGTTAAACCCAGACACAATAATCATATCTTTTTTCCGGTCAACGATACGCAAATAGCCATCAGGCTCAACAATTGCAATATCACCCGTGGCAAACCATCCATTACAATCAATTACTTCGGAAGTTGCTTCTGGTCTATTCCAATATCCCGACATGATTTGGGGGCCGCGGACACAGAGTTCACCGGCCTCCTCGAATCCGAGAATCTCGCCATTGCCAGCGCGTACTTGTATTTCGGTATTTGGAACCGGCAACCCGATAGTTCCGATTCTCCTACCATTTCCTGGATTAGCTGAGATAGTTGGTGATGTCTCCGTCAAGCCATAACCTTCTGAAATCTCACAATTAGTGACACCTGCCCATCGGATAGCGCAATCATTGGTCAATGCCATACCCCCCGAGAGGGTTACCTGAAGTTCTGTAAAATCAAGTGAACGGAATTTTTTATCATTACATAATGCTACAAAAAGGGTGTTTAAACCGCAAAACAACAGAGGCTTGTAAGTTTTGAAAGCGTTTATTACGGAACTAAGGTCACGCGGGTTGGGAACAAATGCAGTATGAGCGCCAACCCTCAGTGCATACATCAACGCTGTAAATGCATAAATATGATAAACCGGCAAAGGTTGCAAAACCGTTTTCCCACTGGGGTTCAAGCCATGGGTGGAAAAAACCGCATCATTTTGAAGCACATTGGCAACCAGGTTTCCATGAGTGAGCATAGCGCCTTTAGCAACACCAGTCGTCCCCCCAGTGTACTGCAGCATTGCCAAATCATCAGATTTTAAAACCACAGGAAGGTGGGGTTTTGCAGAGCCCTCTTTCAGCACATCGGTGAGATTAAGATATCCCCTCATGCTAAATCTAGGCACCATCCGTCTCACATACTTTACCAAAAAATTTATGAAGAATCGCTTTAATCTTGGGTGCAAGTCGGCGATCTGGGTTAGGATGACGTGCTCGAGCTTCATACTGGGCAAAACCTCTGCTGCAACAGCCGCCACATTCGCTTGCACCACTAATACCTTGACACCAGCATCATCAAGTTGGTGCCTCAGTTCTGTCTCGGTGTACAGGGGGTTGATATTCACCACCACCATCCCCGCCCGCAGAGCTCCCAGACAAACCACGAGATATTGAATCAAATTGGGCATCTGAATGCCGACACGATCACCTGGATTTAGCTTGACATTGTGTTGAAGCCAACTTGCGAATTGACCAGACATCCGATCCAAATCCTCGAACGTTAATGTATGCCCGATACTGCTGCAAGCCGATTGATCTCTGAATGCTTCAAAAGCCTCCTCGAATAAAGCTACGATGGAGGGATATGCATTAGTGTCTATATGAGAAGGGACTCCGAGAGCAGTGAGTCGCGCTTCTACAACGCTTTGAATTAGATCCGACATAAATTTATCCTCGGTAGAATTTACGTTTTAAGTATCATGTGTAGCAGTAAAGCTTTGTCAAGCTGACTCATAACGATGGATAATTCAGTAAAAGGAGACATCTTGCAGATAAATAATATAATTTTTGAAGACATTAATGTCGGTGATACGACCAGCTACAAGAGGCTTATTACCAACCGTGAGATCGAGGCTTTTGCAGCTATATCTGGGGATCATAACCCCCTCCATCTTGATCCCGAGTATGCTGCTAAGACAGAGTTCGGCGAGTGCATTGCTCATGGCATGCTCTCGGGGGCATTCATTAGTGCCGCCATAGCGATGCAATTACCGGGTCCAGGATCTGTCTACCTTAGTCAAAATCTTCGATTCCTCGCTCCTGTTTTTCTTGGCGACACAATCACTGCAGAGCTTCAAGTGATTGAGAAGCATGCTAAGCGTCCGTGGATTACCTTAGGGTGTAAAATAACGAACCACTCAGGCATATTGGTTGCCGATGGCGAGGCCCGTGTGGTCGCTCCAACCATTAGACAAACGGTGACAATCATACCCCCCCCAGCGATTCACTTATTAGAAGAAGCTGAACTGGCTGACTCAGGCTGAGTCATTTGTGATGGATCAACAAACATTAACTCGAGAAGAACCTGGGGTTCACTCAAATGCGGGTCAACTCCAAGCATCAATATGTTGAGACTTCCACCCTCGACACTCTGAGCGAAAACCCCGTAAAGTCGACGCTCAGTGGTAGCATTTCCCGCCTCATCAAGAGCACGGAAAGTCGTCAATGGCTTTTCACTAGTCAAATGCTCTCGAAATTGGATCAGTAACTCTTGAACCACGCCTCGAAATGTCGAGAAGTTCAAGATCCCGATGAAGGCGCTTGAGTCTAGCGCCAAATCTACGCGAAGAAGGCTGTCATCTTCCATTCTTAACTTGGTGAGAAAGACTTTTTTCCCAGCCTGTAGATCCCGAAAAACCCGCTTGGCAACCGTCCTGCTAGGTTCAATAAGGCATTGATGAAGTACGTTTGCACACACGGTTGCAAATTGCTCATCGGTCAATGTGTGATTAGCGTTTGACATAATTTTTATTCCCATTTAAGGATCAAGTTTACCCTGCCAACGCCTCTGCTTACACTCCCCAATGCTCATATGTTTTTGTTAGACTAGAAGTGTCAATTCCGTCGCGGCTCTGGATTTCAGTGAATTCTGAACATGGATTTTGGTCACCCTTGCACGCCCCCAAAATAGATTGGAGGCGGGGCGTTCCCTTCTGTGTTTCCGCGACTGATATCTACTACTCTACCGAAAACGGTTTGGCTGAAAGCCAACATGTCTTTTTGGAGGGGAATGATCTCCCAGAGCGATGGATCCACTTCCCAAACCAGCGGCCATTTGTGATCACAGAAATCGGTCTTGGGACTGGGCTCAACGCCTGCCTATCAATACAACGGTGGCTAGAGAGCCGACCAATGGGTGGAAACCTACATTACATCGGCATCGAACGCTCACCCCTTCAACAAACCGATTTGGTCAAAGCCCTCAATCAATGGCCTGAGCTAAGGAACGTTAGTGAAGAACTGCTGTTTCGCTGGCCAGATCCGATTCCTGGATGCCATCGGCGCCACTTCGACGATTGGGGAGTCACTTTTGATTTCTGGTGGGGTGAGGCGGCAGAAGTTCTCGAAGACCTCGCCAGCCATAGACGTGCCTGGGTAGATGCTTGGTATTTGGATGGATTTGCACCTGCTCGAGAAAGGGGGCCTTGGCAACAATTGATATATAGGCTTATGGCCGAGCTTAGTCACTCCAATGCTACCGCCTCCACCTTTACGGTGGCAGGGCACGTCAAAAAAGGCCTTACAGAAGCTGGTTTTTCTGTAAAAAAAACACCCGGTTATGGCTCCAAACGGGAAATTTTAGAAGCAACGCTGATGTCAGCAGCTGTGTCCTCTCCAAAGCTAACGCCGTGGGATATTAATTCAAAAAGTACCCCTTTTGATAAAGCTATCGTTGTTGGTGCTGGGCTTGCTGGTGCGCACATTGCATATGCTTTGGCAACCCGCGGGGTTCAAGTGATAGTTCTGGAGTCTTCTGTCTGTGCAAGCAAAGGATCAAGTAACCTCCAAGGCATCACATACACACGGCTTTCTCAGGCTAATAATCCAATAAGCGACTTCTCGATCGCATCATTCTGCTACGCAACCGATTTTTATTCGAAACTTTTATATGATGGAAAGCTCCATTATGGACTGGATATCGGGCTGGGCGGCTACATTCAACTCGAGGAAAATGTTGAGAAGTTAGAATATTTTTCGGCGGTGCTGAAACATTGTCCATCGTTTGCAAAGATACTTAGTGCAGAAGAAATTGAGCAGGCGATTGGAAAGAAACCTCGATGTGGCGGAATCCATTTTCTACGTGGCGGCTGGCTTGATCCACGTGCTGTTTGCCATGCCCTCCTGAAGCATCCGCTCATTTCATTAAGAGAACATTGCGGAACAGTGTCTATCGAGGCCTCAAAAAATAATCGATGGGAAGCCTTTGATAAAAATAAAACCCGACTAGCAGAGGCTTCAGTCGCGGTGCTTGCCACTGCATATCAAATAAAGTCCTCTAAGGAATTGGGTTGGCTTCCACTCAATATAATTCGTGGACAAACAACCCACCTCCCGACCACTGAAGCACTCGCGAACCTACCTATCGCACTTTGTGATCGGGGGTATATTCCGCCAAAACGACGTGGAATTCATTGCCTGGGGGCAAGTTATTTGCCAGGCGACCAATGCATGGACCAACGTGAGGCCGAACACACCAGCAATTTGAAAATGGCACAAATTGCTCTCCCCAGCCTAAATTTAGTAGCTCCTAAACATGGATGGGAGGGGCATGTTGCTCTTCGTTGCAACAGTACTGATTACCTTCCAATCATCGGACTGGCTCCCGATTCCTCCAATTTTAAAGACCACTATAGAGAACTTCGCCATGACCGTAAGCGAGTTTTAGACAGACCTGCTCCGATATTTGATGGGTTAGCGTTACTGGGCGGTTTCGGCTCCCGAGGTTTAACTGCGACACCGCTCGCAGCACAAATACTCGTCGATCAGCTGACAGGGACACCTCCCATAGTGCTTAGAAACTTGCAAAGAGCAGTTTCACCGGCTCGATTTTTAGAACGGTCCTTAAGTCGTGGCAAAATGTAATGAAGGGTGCTTTGATAATTGCTCTGAGTTGGTGCTTGATAATCTCTTTACCGGCAGAGCCCCAAGAGAAATTTATAGAATCAAGACTGAAACACTATACTTACCGAGTTATCTCAAAGTTGCCATTCGATCCAAAGAATTTCACGCAAGGCTTGGAAATTCATGATCGGAGGCTTTACGTCAGTTCGGGCCTATATGGCCAGTCCGCTATTCGGGTTTATTCCTTTCCAAACATGGAACTTTTGAAAGAGAGGCTTATTGAAAATGAGATCTTTGCGGAGGGGTTAACTATAATTGGCGATCGTCTTTTTTTGCTCTCTTGGAGAGCGCGCACGATACTGGTTTTTTCAGTGCCAAATTTAAATTTGTTGGATAAGATTGAGTTACCCACGGAGCAGGGGTGGGGAGCAAGCCATCAAGGTTCTACACTTTGGTTCAGTGACGG
>MDTB01110512.1_pt1 | contig 10260 bp, 10 predicted proteins | sample 811161 | NCBI WGS metagenome assembly MDTB01 (sample SAMN05326650, study PRJNA326480) | marine metagenome | isolation source: seawater | place: Mediterranean Sea | collected 2009
AGTAGAAGTGGGATGGCAGCCTCCTTGACCGCGAACCATTCAGTTGGAATCTTTAGGATTCCAATGCCTCCAGTCAAAAGAACACTGATCAAACCAAGGATCGAAAAAACGTTATACTTCGAGCGTTTAAGATAGTCGTAGAAGAAGTAGCCGACAGGAAAGGCAATCGCAAGGAGAAGCACGCCTACCGCTACATTATCGAAGTAGGGTTCAAGGTGGGAACCGAACCATTGCTTACCCTTGTTGAGTAGTAAGATTGGTAGGATCAGGTTGAAACCTAGGTTCAGGAAAGTATTTTCCTTCCCGGCGTCCTTTTTTTTAGGCGGTTCTGAATTATCAGAAATAGACGAGTTGATGGGTTGCAGATCAGGCATGAGATCGTTTAGAGTTTTAATGCTCATGTCGAACGCAAGCTCTATTCGTTGTCTTATTACTGCGGGTCCCACCCGTGAGCATATCGATCCGGTACGATATATCAGTAATCCTTCGACCGGGAAAATGGGCTTTTCCATTGCCCAAGCCGCTATTGAGGCTGGCTGGAACGTTGATCTTGTGGCTGGTCCTGTCGATCTAGAAGAACCAATTGGCGCCATCTTCTACCCGGTTATGACCGCCGAAGAAATGCTACATCAGGTAGATGCGCTCTTCGATGCTTGTGATATCCTCATTATGACGGCGGCGGTCAGCGACTTTCGCCCCGTTATTCAGCACACTCAAAAAGAAAAGAAGGGTGAGGCTTCCATGAATATTGAGTTTGAACGCACCACGGACATCCTGAAAGCTATGTCCGACCGTAAAGCGCACCAGACAGTAGTCGGCTTTGCTGCTGAAACAAAGGATGTGGTCACTTATGCCAAGGAAAAGCTAGCATCCAAGAACCTAGACTTCATTGTAGCTAATGAAGTTGGTAGAGTAGGATCAGGATTCGCTGCGGATTCAAACGAAGTACTTCTCATCGCTGCCGACGGAACTTCCATCAAACTAGGTCCCTCCACTAAGTCGGTCATTGCAGAAGAATTGATACAACTCGTTGCGCCCACGAAATGATGGCTTCTACCTTTTAACTTTTATATTTTAACTTCTTCTAATGAAAAACACTGGACTCGAAAAAATACTTGGGCGGATCGAAGATCTTGATTCAGTGAATTTGGGAATCCTCGTGCAGCGTCTTGCTCGCGAGCGCAAGATGCAGGAGACTGTATTCAATACGATTCAAGATGGTGTTATTGTGATCGATTCGGATGGAGTGGTGCAATATGCAAACGATGCAGCCCTAGGATTGATTGGCCTCAAGGAAAACGATATCGGTGTCATTAGACTCTGGAAAATGGTGCCCGATTTAGCCAAATCGATCAATCTTGAAGAAGTTAAGGGTAAAAAGAAATCGGCTCCCGTTCTCTCGCGTGAGATAGAACTTAATTACCCCGAGCATCGCGTGGTGCGTCTCTACATGGTACCTATCGATGCTCAAGTTGGCCATGATGATAGTGGTGGTTACGTTATCGTTCTGTCCGACGTAACTGAAGAACGCGTTTCGATGGAGGAGCGGATCGAAAGTGAGCGTATCGATTCTATCGTTCGTTTAGCCGCAGGCGTAGCGCACGAACTTGGAAACCCGCTTAATTCTTTGACGATTCACTTACAGCTAATTGAGCGCAAGATCAAGAAACTAAGTGAGCAGGCAGACGCCGCTAAATTGGCCGAGTCCTTGCTGGTGTGCCAAGGAGAGGTGGAGCGACTCGATGGCATCATTACCCACTTTCTCGAAGCAGTGCGACCGCAGAAGCCTGAGTTAAATGAGCTTGATTTGCTAAGGCTCGTTGAGGAAGTACTGCGCGTGCAGGAGGCAGAATTGAGCGACCGTAAACTTGGTGTAAAAGTCGAATTCAGTGAAGAATTACCCACGATTCTCGGTGACAGCGATCAAATTAAGCAGGTCTTTTTTAATCTAATCAAAAATGCGATGGAAGCCATGCAGCCTAATGGAAGTCTGCGAATCATTGCACGTCGTGACGACGACTACGTTTATCTGCAATTTGTTGATACGGGCTCAGGCATTTCTGGGGAGGATCTTTCCAAGGTTTTTCAAGCCTACTACACGACTAAAAAGGGAGGTCACGGCCTTGGCATGATGATTGTTGAGCGCATTATTCGTGCACACGGTGGGCATATCAACATTGAGTCGAGAAAAGAGGCGGGCACAGCCATAACCTTGCAGTTCCCTCAGCAGCATCGGCGAGCAAGGCTACTTGAGTAAGTAGGGTTTACATATTTTGGTGAGCTCAGATGTATTCCTACTATCTGAGACTGAGTGATTTTCTGTTATTCTGGGGGACGGCATTTCGAAAAGGTTGACATTATTCAGCCGCGAATTACATCAGTTATATCTGATGAGTACTGCTCCAAAATATCGAGTTTTGGTTTTGAACCGGTTATGGCAGCCAGTTAACATCGTTGGCGTTGAGCGAGCTTTTAGCCTACTGCTTCAAGACCACGCGCAGGTTATCTACACTGGGGACGAGAATTTCCGTTTGATGGACTCATCTGCTTGGTTGGAACTCTCCCAGGAAGCGTCTCCTGAGGTCAATGAGCCCTGCATTCAGACTGTTCGTTTACGGATACGAATGCCCAAGGTCCTGCTACTCCGCAGCTATGACAAGTTACCAACCCAGGAAATTAAATTCACACGAAACAATCTTTTTGAACGCGATGATTATCGCTGTCAATATTGCGGTAATCACTTTGATGCGGTGCATTTAAATATGGACCACGTAATCCCTCGTGATATCGGTGGGCGAACCTCTTGGGAAAATATTGTTACATCATGTATTAAGTGTAATTCACGCAAAGCGAACCGTCTGCCACATCAGGCAAACATGCACCTCATACGTAAGCCCGAGCGCCCGAAGTGGCGGCCATTTGTTAGTTCTTTGATTGGGCAAAGCTATGACTCGGATTGGGACCATTTTATTAATTTGAAGAAGCCAGCGTAAGTCTTGGATTTCAGATTTATATGGCTGCATTCTGAAATCCGCCCAGCCGGAACACCCACTAATACGAAATAAATAGCTAAAGTATGCTTCCAGTAGCGAAACTAAAACAGCCAAAATCCAACAACCGCCAAGATGAGAATCAGTAGGATTACGGAGAGGCTTTTACGTTCTTGGCTGGTCAGTCGCATGTTTTAAAATGTAGGCAATTTCACCCTTACGGACAATACTTTTAGTCATGAATATAAGCGGTAATCTCAGTGTTATTCTCATTAATTTCTGATTTCTCGATTTAATATTAATAAGCGATTTATTTACGAAACAGTCTGAGATTGAGTTCTTTCGATAAGTCTATTAAGTTTGAAGTATGAAAATATTTGTCCCCTTACTGTTTACTTTTACGATCCTAACTTGCTTCACTGCTTGTTTAAGTACAACGCCTTACGGAGAGTTCGTCAAAACGATCAATTTTAGTTCACTAGATAGCTTCAGTTATAAGCATACGCTCACTACGGGCATGGATTTCCGTAAGTCCGATGAACTCTTACTCGAAGAGCTATCCGAGCAAGTAGTTGTCAGTCAGTTAGAAGAAAGGGGTTTTGAACCTACCGACGTCGACGCTGATTTTTTCGCTGTAGTTAAATGGAAAAAGTCAGTGACTTACTGTGCAAACCCCTTTGACCACATTGATCCCTACAACGAGGTCATCGCTCGCCGAGGTGATCCAAACAGTCGACTTGCCTCACGTTTACACCTGACTCTTGAAATCTACGAGAGCAGTACCCGCAATCTTTTTTGGCGAAACGAACTTCCTAACATTTTCGGCGCGCTACAGCTCACGGAAGAGCGAGTTAATGATTCGCTCAAGTTAGCGATCAAGAATTTTCCCCAACATATTGCTAAGGACCCTAACTTGCCGAGCATCCACTAACCCTGTCACTTTTTATTATAGGTCTGCAAGGAAGGTGTGAATGGCCATTTTTACGGGATCACATTGTTCAAGATGGGGCATGTGCGATGCATCTGATACGGTAAAATGGGAGGCGTGAGGCAAGACAGCCTGCATGCGCTGAGCAATGTTTGTGTATTTCGTGTCTTTTTCGCCAGTTATGAGTAGTGCAGGCATAGTCAGTTTGGCTAGTTCTGGCCAGAGGTTAGGTGCATTGCCCTGGCCGAATTGGCATAAACTTTTGGCTAGGCCTATGCTAGTGTTTTTTAGGCGATTAGCCTGCATGGAGGCCTGCAGATCACCTGCTATGTTCTTTTGGCTCCGTATCAGGGGCGTTTCTTGCCAGAATTCTAGGAATGCTTGCATGCCAAGTCGCTCAATGGAATCTGCGAGTTCGGCGTCTGCAATGCGACGACTAGCCCGCTCGGTCTCGTCTTCAATACCAGGGGTAGCGCTGATCAGGATGAGTGCATCCCATACTTCGGGGTAATACGCCGCATGAAGAAGAGCGGCTCTTGCACCCATCGAATAGCCCAAGAGAATTTTTTGAGTATTGGCTGGTGACTGATGATGGGTAATTACTTTGTTGATGCAATCAACAGTGCCTTGTGGAGAGCAGTCTAGCTGAGATTCGGGGCCATGTCCTGGCAGTGCGGGGCAGTGCCATTCGCCGCCGACTTCTTGCGCGAGTGGCGCGAAGTCAGCACCGCAACCAGTAAAGCCGTGTAGTGCTAGTATAGACATCGCAAAGCAAATATTTAAAAATGGTCAGTGTAGAGTAAAATACAGAAAGCGGCTACGTCTCAGAAGCCGCTTAAAATATTGTATAATCTATCTTCTCCTTCAGTTCATAGTTGGAGTGGGCGGTCCAGTCCATGATTCCTGACGTGAACTACTCGCAGATTGTCGCGGATATGATCTTCTGCTCATCGATGGGGCGATCACCAGCACCTTTTTTGACACTTTCGAGTTTCTTGATGACGTCCATGCCTTCGGTGACTTCACCGAAGATGGTGTGGTTCATGTGAAGCCAAGGAGTGGCTGCTGTGGTGATAAAAAACTGGCTACCATTAGTGCCTGGGCCTGCGTTGGCCATAGCGAGTATTCCTGCCTTATCGAAATTTAGATCACGGGCGCATTCGTCTTCGAAGTTTTTGCCCCATATCGATTCACCTCCACGGCCTGTCCCTGTTGGGTCACCTCCTTGAATCATGAATTGTTCAATGATCCGGTGAAAGATGACGCCATTGTAGTAGCCATTCTTGCAGTGCGTAGTAAAGTTTTCACAGGTTTTGGGTGCGACGTCATTAAAGAGGTCGAATGTGATGGAGCCTTGGGTAGTTTCGAGTGTTACTTTCATAGTTATATAAATTAGAGATTAGAATTTAAGATTTAGGCGTTTGTAATACCCTAGAGTAAACTCATTTCAGGTGAGAGATTGTTTCAACGACGAAATGTTTTAAGCTGGATTGAGTGGCCTCGAAAGCAACTGGAAGTTTAAGTTCTTTCATGGTTTTTGTGGTGAGTGGCCCGATACTACCGAAACTGGGTTTGCGCGCAGCAGGCTCTAGTGTGAGTGATTCGTGTTGCTCGACAAAAGATTTTACAGTAGAGGAACTGGTGAAGAGGACGGCATCGGCACCCTCCATGCGGAAGCGTTCGACAGAGGGTTCTTGGCTGAGGTCGGTTTTACTGGTTCGATAGAGGGGCAGGGTATCGACAATGGCACGGCCTTCGTCGGACTCTAGGCGCGCGACAAGATTATCGCGGTTTAGATTTCCTGTTACGACAAGTACCTGAACGCTTTCGACTCCTTCGTTTTCGATCAGTTCTTTGGCTAGGGCATCCGCATTAGCCTGTTTTGGCACGAGGTCGACCTTGAGCTTATGTTTCTCGATCTCGCGCGCGGTTGCGCTCCCTACAGCGGCTATACGCATAGGGCCGAGGCAGCGGATATCGTCGTAAGCTTTGTAGAAGAGGTCGAAGAAGTTCTTCACCCCATTCGCGCTAGTGAAGATGACCCATTCGTAAACAGCGATGCCTGCGAGGACTTCGCTCACTCGTTGGCCATCGAAATGTGGCTCTACTAAGATAAAAGGAAGCTCGATAATTTCAGCACCTTGATCGGCGAGCATTTGCGTGAGTTGACCAGCCTGCTCGCGGGCCCGTGTGACGACGATGCGTTTACCAAAGAGTGGGCGACCCTCAAACCATTCGGTTTTGGCCCGATGGGCAACGACATTGCCGATGATGATCATGGAGGGTGCCCCTAGACCGGAGGTTTCGAGATCATCTACAATGGTGTCTAGGGTGCCGTAAACGGAGCGTTGCCGGCTGAGTGTGGCCCATTCGACTATGGCGACGGGTGTGTCGCCAACCATGCCGCCTTCTTTTAACTCGGTAGTGATCCGTGGTAGTTGGCCGACGCCCATGTAGAGACAGAGTGTGCCTTTAATTTTTGCATACACCCTGAAGTCAATACTGAGCGTGTGTTTTTCCGGATTTTCGTGACCGGTTAAAAAGGTAATAGCTGAGCTGTAATTCCTGTGAGAGAGGGGAATGCCAGTATATGCGGCCGTGGCGAGAGCGGCAGTCACACCAGGGACGACTTCGAAGGGGATTTTATCGATTTGTAGCTCATTGATTTCTTCTCCACCTCGACCGAATACGTAGGGATCACCACCTTTAAGGCGAACGACTTGTTTTCCCTTGTTGGCACGGTCAACGAGAATCTCTTCGATCTCATCCTGCGGGATGGAGTGGCGGCCTGCGCTCTTACCTACGTAGATCTTCTCGGAATCCGGTTTTGTCCAATCGAGTAGTTTTGAATTAGCGAGATAGTCGTAAACGATGACATCAGCGAGTTCGATGAGTTCACGTGCTCGAACAGTAACGAGACCTGGATCACCAGGGCCTGCGCCGATTAGATAAACTTTTCCTTGTACTGACATACTTTAAGTAATAGTGAGTTGCTCCATGACAAGATCGAGTTCCGGCTCAACCTGATCGAGTGCCGTTAGCGTGATCTCGAACGTGCGGTGCCCGACTTCTTGATGATAGATGCGAAAGACACCTTTTTTATAGTAAGCACCGACAGGGATCTGGCAACCGCTGCCGAGTCGTTTTAGGAAGGCTTTTTCTAAAGTGACGGCTAGTTTAGTGTCAGCGCAGAAGAGGTCTTTGTATTTGGCGAGGTCTTCGGTTCGGCACTGCACAGCAATGGCTGCTTGTCCAGGGGCGGGGACGACTTGTTCGACGGCTAGCTCAACGAACTCGAGGCCGTCGAAGGCTGCGATATCTAAGCGGTCGAGGCCGGCTCTAGCGAGTAGGCTAGCCTCACATTCGCCGGCTGCGATTTTACGCAGTCGAGTATCGACATTACCACGGATCGTTGTCCATTTTGCTTCTGGATAAAGGAGCCCAACTTGAATTCGGCGACGTGGGCTACTGGAAGCGATGGTTTGTGGGTTGGGAGAGTCTTTGCGATGAACAAGGACGTCATTGACCCGAGCTCGTGGCAGATAGCCAGCGATGGCTAGTTCCTTGGGCAATGTCGTTGGCATGTCCTTCGCGCTGTGTATAGCAAGCTCGGCCCGTCCCTCGATAAGCGCATATTCCAGCTCTTTGGTAAAAAGCCCGATCCCGCCACGCTTTTCAAGTGACCAGTTCAGACGTTCGTCTACTTTTGTAGAGAGCTCTAGACTCTCATAGCTTCCGTCAGGTAGCTTTTCTGCCAAGTATGCACGCACCAACTCTGTCTGCTTGAGAGCAAGCGGACTCTTGCGAGTTGCGATGAATGTAGTGGCAGTCATAAACTAAAAAGCGGTCGTCAGACTATTCCGACGACCGCTTAAAGTTTCAAATATGAAATTGCTTAGTTGTAGGAGGCTTGCGAACCACCAATATTGCGCTTTTTGACCCAAGGCATGAGCGAACGAAGGCGCTCGCCTGTCTTTTCGATTGGATGGTTTTGTCCGTCCTTGATGAACTGCTTGTATCGTGGAAGGCCAGCCTTGTATTCATTAACCCAGTTCTTGGTGAATTTTCCATTTTGGATATCCTTGAGGATTGCCTTCATCGCCTTACGTGAGGATGCGTTGATTACTCGTGGGCCCGATATGTAGTCGCCCCATTCCGCTGTTTCGGAGATAGAGAAACGCATGCCAGAAACACCTGACTCAACCATGAGGTCGACAATAAGCTTTAACTCGTGCAAGCACTCGAAGTAAGCCATTTCTGGTTGGTAGCCTGCTTCAACAAGTGTATCAAAGCCCGCCATGACGAGTTCCGAGGCACCACCGCAAAGAACCGCTTGCTCACCGAAGAGGTCGGTTTCGCATTCTTCCTTGAAAGTTGTTTGGATCACGCCTGCACGTGTGCCGCCAACGCCCTTTGCCCATGCAAGGGCAACTTTCTTTGCCTCACGGGAAGATCCCTTGTTGACCGCGATGAGAGCTGGAACTCCCTTACCTTCAACGTATTGACTACGAACAATGTGTCCAGGGCCCTTAGGAGCGACCATGATAACGTCGATGCCCTTGGGTGCGTCGATTAGACCAAAATGAACGGCAAGGCCATGAGTGAAAGCCAGAGTTTTTCCTTTTTCTAAGTTAGGAAGGATATCGTTTTCGTAAACCTCAGCCTGCTTCATATCAGGCACGGCAATCATGATGACATCAGCAAGCTTTACAGCTTCAGAAGTTTCGTAAACTTTGAAACCTTGTTTGCGTGCGACGGGCGCAGACTTACTTTTTTTGTAGAGGCCAATGATTACATTGAGACCACTGTCCTTAAGGTTTTGGGCGTGTGCGTGACCCTGGGAACCGTAACCAATGATGGCGAGGGTCTTTTTTTTGATGACTCGAAGGTCGGCGTCTTTATCTGTATAGACTTTAGCAGGCATATTTATCGTTGTTTATGGAAGCCTTTCTTGCGCTCCCTGGTTAATGAAATTGTGACGTAGTGCAAAAGCGCGGAGATGGTAAATTTAAAAAGTTGTCCCTAAGGAGTGATTGAAACGAGTGCCCTCAGGGTGCTGAGTGAAGAAAACCGGCATGTTTCGAAATGAGATATCCGAGTAAAACTTATCAGCCGCGCTTAAGTGCGAGGTTTCCAGTGCGTGCCATCTCGATGATACCGTAGGGCTCGATTAAGTTGAGAAATGCTGTTACTTTGTTGCCATTGCCTGTCATCTCGATGTTGACGCTCTCTGGTGCAACATCGATGATCTTCGCGCGGAAAATATCGCAGACTTGCATGAGTTCGGAGCGTTGGCCCGCAGATGCATTGACTTTGAGCATGACGAGTTCGCGCTCGGTCGCTTGGCCATCGGCAAAGTTTGTAACCTCAAGCACGTTGATCAGTTTGTTAACTTGCTTGATTGCCTGATCAAGATTGTCAGCGTCACCCACAATGGTCGCAGTTATGCGCGAAAGCTTGTTATCCATCATCGGGCCCACATTTAGAGTCTCTATGTTGAAACCGCGACCGCTGAACATTCCGGCGATGCGGGTGAGAACTCCGAATTTATTTTCGACTAGGATTGATATAATGTGGCGCATAATGGAACGGTGATTAATTACTTAATCCCCGATTCGACGTTAGTATGGTAGACGGTGAGGGATTCGAACCCACGACCCCTTCGGTGTAAACGAAGTGCTCTAACCAGCTGAGCTAACCGTCCATTTTGAGAGAACGAAAACATGCCGCTGCTAGTAAGTGAATCAAGCCTATTTTTTGGACTAAACCAAATCGAGTAATTATTCTCCAGTTGTTTCCTCCTCTACCGATACTTCAAATGACGTATCGCCTTCGGAGGTTTGAGAACCTTCGTCTTCCTCACCGGACTCTTCCTCTCCGCTGGCAATGACTTTGCTAATGCCGATCAGTTCGTCATTTTCAGCTAGGTTGACTAACTTGACGCCGCTAGCTGCGCGACCTGTTACACGGACAGTGTTAATAGGGCTGCGAATGGCTTGGCCTTTCTTAGTGAACATCATGATCTCGTCTTCTTCGGTGACGCTGAGCGCGCCTGCGACCTTATCGGATTTAATGGCTATGATACCAGAACCGCCCCGTGATTGCACGCGGTAGTCGCTGAAATCAGTACGCTTGCCGAGGCCGTTGGCGCCAGCGATGAGTAGCAGCTTCTTGGGTTCGACTTCCTCGCCTTCTATTGGCTCATACTCTGCGCGTGGGTTGACAATTTCGATTGCGACGACCTTGTCCTTCTCCGTCTTTAACTTGATGCCACGAACGCCTCGTGTCGCGCGACCTTGTTCGCGAAGGTCTGTTTCAGGAAAACGGATCGATTGAGCGTTG
>MDTB01179987.1_pt1 | contig 10260 bp, 8 predicted proteins | sample 811161 | NCBI WGS metagenome assembly MDTB01 (sample SAMN05326650, study PRJNA326480) | marine metagenome | isolation source: seawater | place: Mediterranean Sea | collected 2009
GACTCTGGCTCAAACGCAGCACCCCACTGCGCTCGGCTCTGCTCTGACACACCCGTACATCACCACAGACTATTCAGAAGCGCTGCTGGAATTCATCACGCCTGTTTCCTCCTCCATATCGGCTACTGAACAGGCGCTGGCCAATTTGCACCGCTTTACCGCGCAGCAGCTTCAGGACGAGTTTCTGTGGAATGCAAGCATGCCCTGTATTGTGAACGGTGACGCCGGTATTCCTATCGCGTCTTTTGGTCACTCCAACGTCGGTCGAATGAAGCGAGTATATCGAAACGGGTTGAGCGTTCGTTATGGCCGCAGAATGCAAGCTATCGCGGGAATTCATTACAACTTTTCATTACCTGATGCTTTCTGGGACACCGCAAGGTCGGCACTTGGGAACCGTCACGATGCCACGCAATTTCAAACCGAGGGCTACCTGAGTCTTATCCGCAATTTTTTCTCACGCGTGTGGCTTTTGCTCTACTTACTAGGGACCTCTCCTACCGTTTGTGCAAGTTTCATTCAGGGCAATCGCTCGCACCCCCTCAAACCGATGGGAGAGGATCATCATAGTTACTACTTGCCCTTTGCCACCTCGTTACGCATGGGCGATCTTGGGTACACCAGCAATGCGCAAGCGCGCATGAATGTCTGTTACAACGACCTGGACCAGTACATATCCACGCTCAGAGAAGCAATCCTGACTCCCCACCCACCCTACGAATCTTTTGCTCAAATGGAAAACGGCGAGTCAGCGCAACTGAATACCTCGTTACTCCAAATTGAGAATGAATATTACAGCCCGATTCGTCCCAAACGCGTGACGAACAGCGGCGAAGCTCCTGTCGTCGCTTTAGCAGATCGCGGCGTAGAGTACGTCGAAGTGCGGTGCGTGGATATCAATCCTTTCGTGCCCTTTGGCATTGATGCAAACACCATGCGTCTATTGGATTTGTTCCTATTGGCTTGTCTGATTGACGACAGCCCACTTTGCGATGAGTCGGGGCAAAAGAGAAATGATATAAACCTGCAGCGAGTGATCAACAATGGTCGGGAGCCTGGCCTCACACTTTTATCTCAAGATGGGAGTGAAAAACCGCTCGCTAAGCTGGCACAACCCGTTATGGCCCGAATGGCAGAAATTGCAGCGTGGTACGACGCGCTTGATACAACTGGGACTTATCAAGAAGTGGTTAATGACGCACAGCAAAAACTGTTAGATCCGAATCTGACGCTTTCCTCGCGCATGCTGAGGGAGATGGAAGAGACTGGGCAAAGCTTTTGGCAACTGGCGCAACGGTATTCACGTCAGTGGCATACTGAACATCTTGCGCACTCGCTTGAGCCATCTACGCTGGCGCAGTTGCGCGATGAGGCCCACAGCTCCCTGAGCCGCCAGCGGGAGATAGAGGCTTTGGATACGCACAGCTTTGAGAATTATTTGGCTGAGTTCTATCGGCAGTACACGAAAGTCTGACGCTTCCCCGAAGAACAATTAAAACTAAAAAAGCGCTCCTGAGAGCGCTTTCTGTGACCACTTTGGTACTGCTCACAACGTTGTGAGCCCCTTGCGCACCTTCAGAGCGCGATATCTACAGCATATGAGACGACAAATTTGATCTGATCGTTGTCGTATCCACCCTCTGCAGCGCCACCTTTTACATCAGTATCGGAAATCATGAAAGTGAAGCCGCCCTTTGAGACCGTTACATTGTAATCGTAATAACCCTCGGCATTGCCGTTAAAAGCTTCAGCAAAATCGCCATCGTGATGCCCTACGTGCAGGCCAATACCGACACCGTTACCGACTTCAAAACCATAGTCCAATGAAAGGTAATAGGCTTCGCCGAACCCAAAATCCTGCCCCTCAGCCTCGTCTGCTTCGGTATTGGCCAGCACGTTAAACTGTGCACTGAAACCACCAATACCCGCGCCGACATAAACCTCGCCAAAGTCAAAGTTGGCTTCTTTGTCGTAGTTGTAATAGAGGTAACCCACATCCCAGCTAACCGCGCCGGTATCAAAAGCAAACCCTGCGTATACGTCGTGCTCGTAAGAGTAAACATCGCCCGCGCCATAGTTCACATTGGAAGCCCAGGTGCCAATATAAAAGCCACTATCCGAAGCGTAATCAATACCGCCCTGTACGGCCGCTTCATTTTCTGTCTGTGTAAGCCCTCGCCAGATGTAATTGCTGGTCATCGAAGCATTTGCGGACCATTCCCCTGCGTGGGTAGTCGATGCGAATGCGCAAGCGAACGCGGTGGGGAGCAGGATTGCGCAGAGTTTGTTGCGGGAATTGGTGTTTTTCATGGTAGTTCCTCTTTATGTCATAAAAGTGGACCTGCACAGTAGCTAACGGACCTGGAACCACTGTGTCGGCTAACCTTCGGTTACCCCCTTGCTCTGCAAAAGGCGGGCCAAAATCTATAAGCTCATGTTATTTGGCTTTTTTTGTTTATTTCATGGACTCAAAAATCTGAAAACACGGCCTGCTAGTCACTTTAGAAGCAGCGCGCGCGCCAAATGAGTGCGCGGTCGCACAAAGTTAGCGCAGCAGTGTTGAGCTCCACCATTTAAAGCGGCACCTAGCGGCGCAAAAGAATCATGTCGTGAACCAAATCTAATCCAGTGCACTGTCAAACGACGTAGACCCATTAAGATCTTAATGAGGTTACGCGCATGTCCCACTGTTCTTATTTGGCTCATGGCCTGGCTGTTTGTTCAGTGCTACTCGCTCCCGTTCTGTCAGCGAATACGGTGGATTGCGAAGCAATCGCCGCCGAGACGGTATTGGAACTGGAAGCAGGTGCAGCGCAGTGGTGGTCAGAAGACACCGCGCGGATGGCAGGTATGGCGGCGGCATCTGCATGCTTCAAGACACAGGCAGACATCCGTCAGTCAAACAATGCCGAGGAGCCAGAGCCTTCGGACCCCGATGAGGAGGCAGCAGCGTTTATGGGCCTAGAAGTGCGCCCCTTGAGCGGGCCGCCCAGTCGCAAACCTTACGAACGCACTCGCGACTGAAGTGTTTACTCGCTTCCATCGCCAATTACTGATGTCGCGACTGAGGGCCGCCGGAAGCGCATGTCATGCAAACGGGCGGTTAATAATCTTACCGGCCGTGAAAATCTCCACCCCGGAGCAGACGCGATGATGGTTTAAAGGACGGGGTGAAGCATCTGCTTCACCCCGTCAACGAGATCACACTGGCGCGTCTTTCTACCGGCCAGGCACTTAGGGCTCTTCGCTGGGCACCACTGCAATTAATTCAACATCAAAAAGCAATGTCGCATTGGGACCGATCATTTGGCCGGCCCCGCCCTCACCATAGCCGAGCTCGGGCGGAATAATAAACTTGAACTTCGCGCCAGGTTTCATCAGTTGCAAGCCTTCTGTCCAACCCGGAATCACCTGGGTGAGGCCAAAAGTCACGGTTTGGCCGCGCTCGAAACTACTATCAAACACCGTGCCGTCAATCAGACGCCCTTCGTAGTGCACTTCCACTGAATCGGCGGCGACTGGGCTTTCACCCTCTCCCGTCTCCAAAACGATGTACTGCAAGCCAGATTCGGTGGTTTGCACTTCGCCTTTTGCACTCAAGTCTTCCATATACGCTCTTCCCGCCTCCAGATTGGACTGTGCTACCGCAGTGCGCTCTGCCTCCGCTTCTGCTTGACGGCGCTCCTGAAAAGCGGTCATCTCTGCATTAATTTCTTCCTCGGTCAGCTTGGGTTCGACGCCAGTCATGGCGTCCTCCAAACCCGCAGCGTAAGCTGCGACATCTATCGTCATCGCGTCAGCAGCCATTCTCTCGCCCATGCGCAGTCCGATACCGTAACTCAGTCGCGCATCAGTGGACTCAAGCGATACGGCTTCGGCCTCTGTCTCGGCACCGCAGCCCAGAATTGTCGTAAAAGCCAATGCGGCCACAGTCAGGCCCGTCTTGGTCATGGGAGTGCTCATATTACGTGCTCTCTATCTATCCGATGTGTGGGACCGCGGATGTTACGTGGCTTGATCGAGCAGTACCACCATCTGCGTGCGTTCCGAGACATATTTACCGTCGCGAAAAAGAGGTATACGACCCACATTAACCGTCATCAATTCTGCCGTCGCTATTTCGGGCCGGTACACCACATCAGTCGTAACGTCACTGGATCCCATTACCGCATCCCAGATCAGCTCCGCCAGATGGCGCTCTGCCTGAACCTCCAAGGTCAGAAGGTGCTCACGCGCAGTTTGCAGGGTCGGGTCAGACCGCCATCGAACCCGTGTTTCCCTGAGAGGCGAAACGACCGCCTCCAACCAACGTTGGGTAGCCTTGCCTAGACGATCAGCTGCACCCTCTTCCCACTCGCGATGTCGACTGCCCAGCCACATGGCAAAGAGCGCCTCGAGCACAACCAAATCTAATTTGGTCTGGAGAGTAAGGAGGTAATCTCTTGTCGAATGGTCGCTGTAACGCGCTAATGACCAATCCCAAAATTCATCTACCGTCATGCGGAATCTCTCGTCCAAATGCATTGACTAATTTCAATTTTTGCTCACGACTAAGGCGGCGCAATGAGGCTTCTTCCTGCTGCGCAGCGGATCGGTTTAAACACTTTCTCCACCACACCAAACGCACCGGGCGCCGGGCTCGTGTGTATCGAGCTCCGCCCGCCAATTCACCATTGTGCTGACACAAACGCCTTTGCAGGTCCGTGGTCACGCCTGTGTAGAGCGTGCTGTCAGCACACAGCAGCATATAAACATGCCACTCTTTCTGCGCGGATCGATCACAAGAGGTTGCCGGTTGGTTAGCAGTACGATATTTTCTAGCCTGCGTCATCCAACTTTCCCTGGGAAGCGGCCGTCGGCCGCCCCCCAACCACTGGAGCCATTATGAGTGCCGATATTCTGCATGTGACCGACGACAACTTTGACGCGGAGGTGCTCTCCAGCGATCTGCCTGTTCTGGTCGACTTTTGGGCCGAATGGTGTGGTCCGTGCAAAATGATTGCCCCGATTCTCGAGGAGATTGCTACAGAATACGCCGGAAAGGTCAAAGTGTGTAAGGTCGACGTTGATGCAAACCCCGATATGCCCGGGAAACTTAATATTCGAGGGATACCTACACTGATCATGTTCAAGGCAGGTAACGCGGTGGATACCAAAGTGGGCGCCCTCTCCAAAAGTCAACTGGGTGAATTTATTGATTCCGTGATTTGACGGTCTGGGGGGCGGAAAAAGCCGATTAGATTTTGCTGGACGTCCCTTTCTGCCGATGCTAACGTCTCATCTCGGAGTTCATTGAACCCGAGCAATGCCTCTCTTTTCTTCCTTTTGATCCCCCGTCACGGTAAGCATTACCGGCTCAGGTAAGCATCAAATCGTTGGGGAGGGCAGGCATACCGTCGCCGTCCCAGCCGCATCAGCACAAAAAAGCAAAAAGCAAAACCGGACGGAATTCGTTCCCCTTACTGACATTCAAGCAGCCGGAAATTACTTGTGGAAGAACAAACCAACGCCAACGCAGAAGAGTTGGACACCCGAAGCGGTGAACAAACAGCGCTCAGCAGCCCAGACATTCAAACGGAAGAGGCGGAGAGGAAGAGTTCGCGTACGCTAAAAATGAAAGCGACGGAGGCTGGAGACAAAGTAATCTCGGAAGAGCCCACGCCCGCCGCCGCAACAGAAAGCAATACTCCCCCTGACGCAGGCGCCAGCGGAGAGGGAGAAGGCCAGCAGAGCCGTTCCCGGAGGGGACGCCAGCGACGTCCCAAGCGCGATCCGAATACTCCCAGCGCCAACCCCTTGAGCCTCACTGAACTCAAAAATAAGTCGACCCAAGACCTCATCGACATGGCCCGGGAAATGGGCATTGAGAATATGGGGCGCTCGCGCAAACAGGATATTATTTTTGCCTTGCTCAAGCGTCATGCAAAAAGTGGTGAGGACATTTGGGGTGATGGCGTTCTGGAAATTCTTCAGGACGGATTTGGATTCCTGCGATCGGCAGACAGCTCGTTTTTGGCGGGGCCCGATGATATTTATGTCAGCCCAAGCCAGATCAGGCGATTTAACTTGCGAACCGGCGACACCGTGACCGGTATGATCCGACCTCCGAAGGATTCGGAGAGATACTTTGCTCTACTCAAAGTCAAAGACGTCAACTTTGAGTCCCCCGAAAGCGCGAAAAGCAAAATCCTGTTCGAAAACCTTACGCCGCTGTTTCCCAACGAGCGATTGACCCTTGAGAAGGGCAACGGCTCCACTGAGGATCTCACGGGGCGCATCATTGACCTGGTCGCGCCAATCGGAAAAGGCCAGAGAGGGCTATTGGTCGCGCCACCCAAAGCCGGCAAGACCATAATGATGCAGAGCATTGCACAGGCGATTATTTCGAACAATCCCGAGTGCTACGTCATTGTATTGCTGATAGACGAGCGCCCGGAAGAAGTAACAGAGATGCAGCGTTCTGTTGGCGCTCGCGGGGCAGAAGTCGTGGCGTCTACTTTTGATGAGCCCCCCTCCCGCCATGTGCAGGTCGCCGATATGGTGATCGAAAAAGCCAAGCGATTGGTCGAACACAAACGTGACGTCGTCATTTTGCTGGATTCCATTACCCGTTTGGCCCGCGCGTATAACACGGTCATTCCGAGCTCCGGCAAGGTACTTACCGGCGGTGTAGATGCCCACGCTCTCGAGCGCCCCAAGCGTTTCTTTGGTGCTGCACGCAACATAGAAGAAGGAGGCAGTCTCTCGATTATTGCAACGGCTCTGATCGACACCGGCTCGAAAATGGACGAGGTGATCTACGAGGAGTTCAAAGGAACCGGCAACATGGAACTGCATCTCGATCGCAAGATTGCGGAAAAGCGTGTCTACCCAGCGATCAATATACGCCGCTCAGGTACGCGTCGTGAGGAACTTCTCACCGGTGATGAGGAGCTGCAGAGAATGTGGATTCTCAGAAAGCTCCTGCACGGGATGGAAGACCTTGCCGCTGTGGAATTCCAACTCGATAAGCTCAGGGACACCAAATCTAACGAAGAATTCTTCAAATCTATGAAGCGTAAGTAAAGCGTCGCCATGCCGAGCTTTGTGGACCTGCGGGGATTTATTGCCGAGCTCGAAAAGCGGGGAGATCTCGTCAGAATTACTGCAGAGGTCGACCCCAAACTGGAAATGACAGAAATAGCTGACCGCACCCTTCGAGGGCGCGGGCCCGCCTTGCTCTTCGAAAACCCCAAAGGGGCCCAAATTCCCGTTTTGGCGAATCTTTTCGGCACAGAAGAACGCGTTGCCTTGGGTATGGGCGAGGAATCAGTCGAGTCACTGCGTGATGTGGGCGAGTTATTGGCATACCTCAGACAACCTGACCCGCCCAAGGGCTTCCGCGATCTGGTCGATAAAGCGCCACTGCTAAAAAAGATTCTGACCATGGGGCCCAATGTGGTCAAAAATGCCCCCTGCCAGCAGGTGATCTCCTCCGGAGAGAAGGTGGATCTCAACCGTTTACCGATTCAAACCTGCTGGCCGGGAGATGTCGCTCCATTGGTTACCTGGCCGCTGGTTATTACCCGAGGTCCTGAAAAAGAGCGCATGAATCTCGGCATCTACCGCATGCAATTGCTGGGTAGAAACAAACTCATTATGCGCTGGCTCTCCCATCGTGGCGGCGCTCTGGATTTTAGAGACTGGCAGTTAAAGCGGCCCGGCGAGCCCTACCCGGTAGCCATTGCATTGGGCGCTGATCCAGCCACCACCCTCGGTGCGGTTACGCCAGTACCCGATACACTATCGGAGTACGCTTTCGCCGGTTTACTCAGAGGCAAGAAAACTGATCTAGCACAGTGCATATCAGAGCATTGCAGAAACAATGATCTGATGGTCCCTGCCCACAGTGAGATCATTCTTGAGGGGTATATTGATCCGGACGAGCAAGCCGAAGAAGGCCCATTTGGTGACCATACCGGCTATTACAACGAGGTCGAATCTTTTCCAGTATTTACCGTAGAGACCATCACAACCCGGCGCGATCCGATCTACCACAGTACCTACACCGGCCGACCTCCCGACGAGCCTGCCATATTGGGCGTGGCACTCAACGAGGTTTTCGTTCCACTACTGAAAAAGCAATTTCCTGAAATCACGGACTTCTATCTTCCACCAGAAGGGTGTTCGTACCGGATGGCTGTTGTCACGATGCGTAAAGAATATCCAGGCCATGCCAAACGGGTTATGTTCGGCGTATGGTCTTTCCTCCGACAATTTATGTATACGAAATTCATTATCGTGACAGACGATGATGTAAACGCCAGATCATGGAAAGACGTCATCTGGGCAATGACCACTCGTATGGATCCCGCCAGAGACTGCACCATCGTCGAGAACACCCCCATCGACTACCTTGACTTTGCCTCACCGATAGCTGGACTGGGCTCTAAAATCGGCATGGATGCGACCCACAAATGGGAGGGTGAAACGCAACGAGAATGGGGTCGCGTCATTGCCATGGACGAGTCTACTAAAACCCGCATTGATGCGATGTGGGACTCACTCGGTATCACATTACCGAGACACTGATCAGCCTTGCTACATCGCCGTGCTGGGGCGCAGTGACTACGGTGCTTTCAGCTGGCAAAGCGCTTCTTGCTCTATCACTCCGGCTCGTGCCTCATCGCCTTCTTGCCTCAGCCAGCGCGACCACTGCATAGCGAAACGAGGTAGTTTTCCTAGAGAGTAGGCCTGCTGCCATAGCGCGCCCGCCTCCTCGGTTCTACCATCCTGCTCTGCAATGTAAGCCAGAGCGGCATGACACTGACCATCAAGATCCTTATCGAGCCACCGGCGAAGTGCTTTTTGTAATTTTGCGCCCTGTCGATCAGGAAAGGCGTGAACCGCGTCCATAGACGCCGTGTCGTAATAGTCTCTCAGCCGTTCGATCAGCCCCTTCTGTAATAAATCCCATTCTGCACGGCTCGCTAGGTTGCGGGTGACTATAGCCCATGCCTCGCTTCCTTCCTCCTTTAAAACCGCTGGCACCTGACGCCATAGGGTGAGCAGCTCTTTGGCAGATCGCGACTCATCTGATAGTAGCGCGCAGTAGGCCTCACGCTCCCAAATGTCGAGTAGCATTTCGGGCAATTGATGCCCGCCCCGCAAATCCGTCGTCAAGCCAATCAGTTCCACCCACTGTTTTTGCGCATAAGCCACTTGAGCGAGTAGTTTTTTACTCCGAGGTAGCGCCTGCTCGGAGCCAGTCAATCCACCAAGCGCTTGTCTGGCCTGATCATAAGCTTCCATTGCCAAATGGCACTCGGCTCGCGCCATCAATACAAGATGTTTCGGCGTGTCACCGCCCGCCTCTGCGCTGCTCAGCAACGCTTTGGCTTGATCATGCTGCCCCTTTCGATAAGCAGCAATAGAGGTATATAAGGGATGCAACAGGGTTCTCGTTTCCGATGGATGAACCTTGCGCAGCGCGCTCTCCGCCACATCCCATCTACCCTCGAAAAAAGCCGCCAAACCCTTATCAGTTCGCCGCTGAGCGCCTCGAGCGGAACGGAGACCAAGCCAATGCCGTAGCCGCATGGGAATAAGAAGCGTCGACCGACAAAATCTCCACAGGAGCGTCAGCAAAACGACGAGTGATAAGAGCAAGCCCATCGCTAACCAAATGGAGGTCTCAAGCTGCCAGCCTCGCCAGCGAAGCAGCACATATCCAGAGTCTTCCGCAATCAGAATGGCCAATATTGCACCGAAAAGAAGGCCTATAACGAGATAGAGGTTGAAGCGGGTCATCTTCAGGGCGCCATCTGCTTGCCGAGTCTCTCAAGCTCGGAGTCCAATAAGCTCCGCGCTAACACCATGTCGGGCAACTGGGGCGCAATGTCGAAGTGCTGCAGTGCCTGAACCTCTCCCCGGATATGCTGCACTCGGTCGGGATCGTACTGGGCGAACAGGCTCGTAAAGCGCTCGGATCGCTGCAATGACTGCTGATATAGGCTGGCGTTGGCGGTCAGCATCGCGATCTGAGACTGCTCCAGCAGCATCCGCAAATTTTGCCGTGCCAGCGCAGCCCATTCAGGGGTCATGAGCGCCGCGATTTCCTCGTTGCTTCGGCGAATCACCAGATAGGTCGAGAGCTTACTTATTGCCTTATGCCAGCTTGATTCAAGACTATCCGATCCATTTTGAGTGACAACTTCCTGATCCCATAGCGCTTGATCCTCCATGGCAGAAGCCGGTCGCTCATACGCGAGTTGCAACTGC
>MDTB01041793.1_pt1 | contig 10259 bp, 9 predicted proteins | sample 811161 | NCBI WGS metagenome assembly MDTB01 (sample SAMN05326650, study PRJNA326480) | marine metagenome | isolation source: seawater | place: Mediterranean Sea | collected 2009
CTTAGGTCTAAAATAAAATCGGTAAAACGCTCTGGGTCAAAAGTTCCGTCTTCACCTTGAAACTGTGGATCTGAAGAAAAATTAGGGTCGCTTTTTAGAAATTGCTCAATATGACTTTTTCCAACTGTCAAACCAAGGGCATCAAAAGTTTGTTCAAAGGCTTTGACGTTAGTTGATTGTTCATAAGCAAAATTCACAGCTTGCATTGTTGTCATACGGTAATTGCGTTCTGCAAAATCAACCTGACGAGTGAATTCATCGATGCCAACTTCCTCATCACCAACCAACAAAACAGGTTCTTGACTTACGGAAGCATTTCCATCAAAAACACCAGTAAAAACAAACGCCAATAGCGCCATACCAATGATGAAAATTAAAAATATAGAACGTTCTCTGATTTTACCTAAAATAGCCATGGTTAAAAAATTTAGACTGGATGCGAAAATACAATTAAAAAGAAGAATTTAAAATGCTAATTAGCATAGATACGAACTAAAACCACTTTAGTGTTAGATACCTCCAACATTTCGAAAGTAAAATTTTCAATAACAACTTGTTCTCCTTCTTGTGGAATGTCTGCTGTGTGGTGTACAATAAGACCGCCAAGCGTTTCATAAGAATCGGAAAGTGGTAAATTCAAATCAAAGTTATCGTTGATTTCATCAATTTCAAGGCGCGCAGAAAATGTAAAGGAACCGTCATCATGAGCAATGGTAATGTTGGTAACCGTATCATGTTCATCTTCAATCTCTCCAAACAGCTCTTCAATAATATCTTCAAGCGTCAGCATCCCCGCGGTGCCGCCATATTCGTCTAAAACTACGGCAATGCTGCGTCTTTTTTTAATCAATAAATTGAATACATCTTGAATGCGCATCGTTTCTGGAATCCATTCCACTGCCATAATAATTGAATGTAGTGACTTGGGTTTAGTGAACATATCAAAAGCGTGAACATAGCCAATAATATTGTCCATGCTTTGCGCATAAATTAGAATTTTAGAAAAACCTGTTGATGAAAATATATTGACCAATTCTGTCGGTTTTTCGTACCTGTCAACGGCAACCATCTCGGCGCGGGGCACCATAACCTCTCTTGCTTTAAGGTTGGTAAATGACAATGCATTATGGAATAATTGCAATTCTGCATCACGTTCGTCTTGGTTTGCTGTTTCGATATGTTCCGAAATAAAATCACCTAATTCTACTTTACTAAATGCAATAGGCTCCTCTTGTTTGGGCAGATTAAAAAATCGATGCAGCACAGTGTCTGAAAAACGAAGAATTGCCCAGGAAATAGGTTTCAAAACTTGATAAAAAACAAAAGCCGGTAGTGCAAAAAGACTTAAAAACCGATTAGCATAAATTTGGAAGAAAACCTTTGGTAAAAATTCGGCAGTAATTAAAATTACTGCTGTAGAAATAAGGGTTTGATAGAATATAATGTGCAGTGGAAGCGAAGAAAAATCAACATAACTCGTAAACAACTGACGTAAAATTAGATCACCAGCAAAAATACCATAAACCACAAGCGCAATATTGTTACCAACGAGCATGGATACAATAAAACGTGAAGGGGTTTTGGTAATTGATTTTAGTAAACTGCTATACCCTTTATTCTGCGTTTTTTGAATTTCAAGTCTGATTTTATTGGAGGATACAAAGGCAATCTCCATTCCAGAAAAAAAAGCCGACAACAAAAGGCTAATAAGTAAAACTGTTATCTCGACAGACATCGTTTAGGGTTGCTTACGCTTCTCAAGTTTTTTTCGGTATCGCCTACGGATATAAAACATTAAAAAGGCAACAGCTGAAATAGCAATATCAATGGTGGTTCTCGCGTCTTCATCCCCGTGAGTATAGAAAGCTCTAAACAGAAACAGCCCACCAAAACAGAGATAAATAATTTCTGAAATTCGGTAAAATTTAATCATAATTCTTCTTCTACGGCAACACTTCCTATAAGTGGTCCTGTGGTTATTTTATCAAAAGACCTGCTGGCATCTAACACTTTAGCAGCAATGTCGTAATCTTTGTTTTTAAAGGTAAAGTTTTCTTGTGTAAAAACCCACTCTCGATCGACGTCCCAATAAAGCTGCGAGGTACGCAAGTCGGCGCCATCAGGTGTAGTAATTTGCACATTTCCCCTTAGGTCCACCAAGTTTGTACGATTATACAAGATACCGTAATCGGCCTTAACAAAAGTCTCTCTGTTGTTTTCGTCAAAAAAAACAACCTCGACGCCGATGGGAAATTCGGAATACGGAAACGGTTGATTCGTATAATCGATGTTTTTGGGGGCTTTAAGAATCGCCACAGTTTGCGCCGAATCGGAGTATACTACTCTTATGGTATCTGCTTCCCCAACAGGAAGTGTATCAAATTGATTGAGCTGCATGACCTGTTCAAAATTATTTTTACAAGAGCAAATAGCTAGCGCCAAAAGCGTAAAAATAATTTTTTTGAACAGTGCTGACCGTGGCATGTTACAACTGCGGTACGGTTACACTATCGTTAATCCAACATGAAAAACGAATAGTTTGACCTTCATTACCTTCCGTAAATATATCGGTTTTGCTGGGCGCTCTTCCCTCGTAGCTTGCTGCCATTTTCAAGGCAGTTTTCTTAACTCCTGGGTCAACAGAAGCTGCGCGTCGAGCTGTTTTTGCGGCAAGCCAATACACTGCTCGCTTTTCAAATTGCGTGGTTCCACAATCGTTTGCACTTGAGGCATAAAGGCTTGCAATAAGCATATATGCTTTCCCCATCGAAGGTTGGTTTTTTAACGCTCTTCGAGCATACGAGTGCGCCTTGCTCTTAAGCCCTCTTGTTTTAAACTTTACTGCAATTTTATACAAAATCGCCGCTTTACGGTATCGGTCTTGCTCCAGGGTTAATGACTCTTCGTAGTATGCCAATGCAGCTTGACTATCATCAGCTTTATCTTTCAATAACCCTAAGTAATATGCAGAGTTTGCAGAGGGATTAATGCCATGAAGTGCTTCAACAAGCTCTACAAAAAGAGGGTCGTCTGAACATTCTTTGGCATCCATTCTACTTGCGGCACGGTTTAACCAAACGCTATTGGTTTTGTTTGCTTCATAGTTTTTACGGTAGAGCGGAATCAGATTCTCACAGCTAGATTCTTTTGAAATCATAGCATCCAAGTTGCTTGAATACGTTGAAAATGCCAATACATTGGTTTCATAAACACGTTTATTACGCTGCTCTCTGGAAGTTACTGGCTGACCAGTATCTTCTTTATTCAATATCACATCTAGTTTACGTGCCAAGTTTGTTTGCTCAAGTTCAAATTTTTCGGAAATCTCTTCATATTTATTAAATAATTCTTCGGTGGTTTGACCTCCTTCTTTATATAACTGAAAAGACACCTTAAAAAAGGTATACAAACGCTTAGGGCTTGTAAAGCTGGCTGCATCTTGTGTGAACGCTTGATTGAAAGTATCAAATGCTTCTTGGGTAGTTCCTAATTTGTAATCTACCATTGCTTGTGCTTTCGAAGAAAGAATTTTTCCGACTTCGCTTACGCCTCTTTTTGTTGAAGGGAAATAGGTAATCCAATCGTCATACAATGCGATTAGTTCTTGTTGATAAACTGATTTGTCATCTGTAGCATTTTTAATTTTATGCGCCAAAATACGTTCGCCGTACTTGAATGTTGCCACATTAAGTTCTGGGCAAAGTGTACGTACATCTTTCCAAGGCTGATATGCAGAATCGTAGTTTTTTACTTTTGCAAACTCGGCAAAAATGGATAGATTTCCTGGACATGAGCTCTTATCTCCTTGTGCAAGGGTTAATGAACCAATAGAGAGCATTAAAAAAAATAAGGTGTTTTTCATAACTGTTTTAATCATATTTTCTTTTAATAAACCAAACATCACTTAGTGAAAAGCCTAACATAATATTTGTGTAATTTTCTTTTATCAGGTTTGTTTCTGTAGTTCCTAATTGACCTATTTCTACGCCAATATTCACTTTAGACATTACATTCATTGGTAATCCAATTCCAAAGGTTATGCCAAAGTCCTTCACCGCTTGATTTTTTAGTTCCAATCCTGTGTGTTCCCAGCGAGCACCTACGCGGTATACCACGCGGCTAAAGTAGCTTGTAAAGGAATTGTATTTTGGGATATAAAAGCCACCTGCTGAAAACCGTGAGGAAGCAACAAAATTTGTGTCCGAATTGCTTTCTAAGGGGTCCGTTATTATGCCTTGTGCAGTATTCAAATATGTTACTCCTGCAAACCAATGTTGTTGTTTTCCAAAGCCAAGACCAAAAGTAGTCTCGGAGGATAATTTGTTTGAGGTTGTTGTCAAATTTTTCAAGTCAATTTCCGTTTGTGTGCCAATCGTTCCAGACGAGGAAATAGCGGAAATGATTCTTGTATTATTACTTTCTAAGGAAGTGTTAGGCGTAAATGTTGCTGAGAGTTGAAGTGTATAATCTGAAAAAATATTTCTGTTGAAGTGCATTCCAAACGTGTATTGAATGCCACTCAACTCGGAGCGTGTAAATACCTGAGTGCTATTTTGAACATCCGCAAGACTTTGAATGTATTTTTTTTCAGTGTAGCCAAAATTATAAAAAGCACTAACACCCAAGCTCAAGCCTTTGTATGGGTTTATCGCAAGGCCCAAAAAAGTACTGTTCACACCGCCTGTTCCGCTAAACGAGTTCCTATATTCTAAATCGTTTTCTTCGGTTGTAGTGCTAATTCTGTATCCAACGGCAGATTTGGGTTTAAGCCCAAAACTAAATGCAACGTGTTTAGTGGGCACACTTAGCGCCAAATAATTTAGTGATGCGGTTGAAGCAGATGCCGAAGCTTGAGATGATTGTTGAATTGTCGATTTATAATTCGCACCCAAACGATACTGTACATACCGAAGCTTCCCTAGAGTAGCTGGGTTGTCAAGGCTAAATTGTGTGCTGTCTGCATATGTTGTTACACCACCCATAGAATTGTTTTCTACAGTTCTAGTGGAAACAGGCTGACCCATTCCGTAATACGAATACGGAGACAGCGTAGCATTTTGAGCAAATGCATACTTGCCAAACAATACTAGTGTGAGAATTAAAAGATTACTTTTCATGAAATGAATTAAACATCAGTAGGCTATGTAGACCTTTTATGGTCAAATTTGAGTCAGCAAATATGGTATTTTTTATCATTTTATTCAAGAAATTGGCGTCTCCGCCTGTTAAAATTGTGGTAAAATTGCTGTAGGCATTAAAAAATGCATCAATCTGTGCCTCAATTTCTGCAATAATACCAGCCTCTACACCCAATTCCATGCTTGTTTGTGTTGATGTTCCGATGGTGGGGATTTTTTCTGCTAGAGGCAGATGCGGTAATTTATCAGTAAATAAATGCATCGCATGATACCGCATGGATCGACCAGGAGAAATTGCTCCACCAACGTGGTGTGCGTTTTCGTTCATAAAATCATACGTAATGCAGCTTCCCGCATCAATAATAAAGACTGGGGTGTTCGGATGTGTTGTTAGCGCTCCAGCTAAGGCTGCTCTTCGGTCAATACCCAAGGAATGAATAGAATCGTAGCTTGAAGTAAAGGGGTATTTGGTTGTGTTGTCTACAAATTGAACCTCGATTGATTTAGGAAACTTAGCAAGTAAACGCTTTGTTGTAGCCCCAACTGTTCCCACCAAAACAGAGGAGGCAGGGTTTTCTTTAAAAAAGGTATTCCATTGAGCATCTGTCCAGTATGTACATGTCCCTGCTTGCAGTAATATGTTATCATCAAAATATCCGTACTTGATGTGTGTGTTGCCGATATCTAACACCAAGTGTTTATTTTTTTTCATGGTCTGCTAATGTAGAAGTTTTTTTTCAAGCTACTTGCGAATTGTGCGAAAGGGGCTATATTTGTGCCTGCAATTTTGCTAGGTACCTTAGCTCAGTTGGTAGAGCAAAGGACTGAAAATCCTTGTGTCCCTGGTTCGATTCCTGGAGGTACCACAAAAAAACCCTTTCGTAAATACGAAAGGGTTTTTTGTTTTTCGTGCATATACATTATGAATACGCCTACGTTTTTTTTAGCCCGTTTTAGACCCTATATTTACGGCTGCATGTTTGCTTGTACCTAAAACACGTCTTTATGTCATTTGACTGGACAAATATCTTAGTACCGCTTTCCATATTTCTAATGGTTGTGTATGCAATTTGCCTTATTCTTGTTTTTCTTTATGCACTTAGTCAGTTGAGCTTGCTGATGAATTACATTCGCCAAAAAAGCAAAAAGAAACCAGACCCTGTTTTTGATCTGAATAATCCAGAAGAAGTGCCCTTTGTTACCATTCAATTGCCTGTATATAACGAACTGTATGTGATTGAGCGTTTGTTGGGTTTTGTATCCAGAATAGAATATCCAAGAGATAAGCTAGAAGTCCAAGTTTTAGATGATTCTACAGATGAGTCTGTTAAAATAACGTCCAAAAAAATTGCAGCAATTCGCGCCGATGGTCACAATATTATTCATGTGCGCCGCACATCCCGTGAAGGGTTTAAAGCAGGTGCCCTTAAAGAAGGACTAAAAACTGCTAAAGGCGAATTTATTGCAATCTTTGATGCTGATTTTACGCCTAAAAAAGATTGGCTATTGCAAACCATTCCCTATTTTAGAAGTGAAAAAATTGGTGTTGTCCAAACTCGGTGGGGGCATATCAATCGAAATTATTCTATTCTGACTAAAGTGCAAGCATTTGCCCTTGATATGCACTTTACACTTGAACAAGTAGGACGCAATTACGGCGGGCACTTTATGAACTTTAACGGAACTGCAGGCATTTGGCGCAAAAGCTGTATCGAAGATGCCGGGAATTGGGAAGGAGACACGCTAACAGAAGACCTTGATCTTAGTTATCGTGCACAACTCAAAGGGTGGAAGTTTAAGTATTTAGAAGATGTAGAAACACCTGCAGAGCTCCCTGTTGTAATGAGCGCCATTCGATCGCAACAATTCCGTTGGAACAAAGGCGGTGCTGAGAATTTCCAAAAAATGATTGGCAAAGTGTTCCTTACGCCAAACCTTGCGCTCAAGACACGGCTTCATGCTATCATGCATTTGCTAAACAGTACTATGTTTTTGTCTGTACTTACCTTGGCTGTTTTGAGCATCCCAATGCTGTATATCAAAAACGAGTGGGCACGCTTTGACTGGTTTTTTAATATCACCAGTTTGTTTGTGGTGAGCACCATTATTTTCTTTGTCTGTTATTGGTTTACCTACAAACGAATCCACGGTGGTGGTTTTACCAACTTTATTGAGTTTAGTAAAAGTTTTGTAACGTTTTATGCTGTAGCCATGGGGTTTTCAGTACATAACTCTAAAGCTGTTTTGGAGGGTCATCGAGGGAAACGCAGCGAGTTTGTGCGAACACCAAAATTCAATCTTGCCATATTTAAAGACAATTTTAAATCAAACAAATACCTTCAAAAAAACATTTCCAAAAACACCCTGCTAGAAGCCTTTCTAATGGTTTATTTTCTTTTTGGTATGACAAGTGCATTTTTTGTTGGCACTGAAGGCGATTTTGGACTATTTCCATTCCACTTGTTACTTTTTATTGGCTTTGGCTTTGTAGCGTTTAGCTCAATAAAAAACCGAATTTAAACTACAACATTTTTAACTGTTGTACTTCATTTTTCGACAAATGTCGCCAATGCCCACGAGGCAAGTCTTTTTTGGTTAATCCTGCAAACAATACCCTGTCAAGCGATATTACTTCATATCCCAAATGCTCAAAAATACGTCGTACAATACGGTTTCTTCCCGAGTGCAGCGCTATGCCCACTTCTCTCTTAGAAGCTCCCTGAACAAAACTAATCTCATCAGCTTTTATGGTACCATCATCAAGCGTAATGCCGCTTTTGATGCGCTGTAAATGTTGTCCGGTAACTGTTTTGTCAAGCACAACATGATACAATTTTTTGACCCCTGTACTTGGATGGGTAAGCTTTTTTGATAAGTCGCCATCATTAGTAAAAAGAAGTAGCCCCGTGGTAGGTCGATCAAGTCTACCCACAGGAACAATGCGCGATTTGGTTGCATTTGCAACTAAGTCCATAACTGTTCGGCGGCCTTTTTCGTCACGAGTGGTCGTAATAAATCCTTTGGGTTTGTTTAGTAAAACATATGCAGGTTTTTCGGCTTGTAATCGTTGTCCGTCAAAGTGCACCACATCAGTTGGTTTTACCTTATAGCCCAGTTCGGTCATGATTTTGTTGTTTACCTTGACAGCTCCTAACTGAATATGCATATCCGCCTCGCGACGTGAACATATACCTGCATGGGCAATAAATTTATTTAACCGAATACCTTCTTGAGGTTTTTTTGAATTCTCTTTTTTCATTAAATTTTTATTTCGCTACAAATTGCAAACTCCAAAACGTATGTACAAAAGTAGGACGCCTAAATGGTTAGGCGTAATAAAGGTAAACTTATTATTCCCAATAAAATTATAAGCCGAATAAATTGAAGCAATAATCCCATTTGCCTAGTACTTCGGACACGCCAAAGTAACACCCAAAGAATAACAAGAAAAATAGCAGCAATAATAAAATAATACCACATGGTATATAGCTCAAAAAAGGTACGTAGGACTAGAATAACCAAAAGCGCACAAAAAATAAGTATGCTAAGCAGTTGTTTAGTATTGCGCTCGCCCCAAACTACCGGGAAGGTTTTGTAATTCTGTGCTATATCACCCTTAATATTGTATAGGTCCTTTACGAATTCTCGAATGCTTACCAGGGTATACAAATAGGCGGCATGGGTCAAAATTTCAAGAGAAAAATTATTGTAATACACCGTAATAGCAAAGAATGGTAAAACCGTGAGCAAAGTGCTTGTTAGCGTTCCAAACCAGAGGTCTCGCTTTAATAATGCAGAATACAAAAACATGGCTACAATATAAGATGTGAAAAACACTACGGCGTTAAATGAAACATAGCTTGCTACCAAAAGGGCTAAAATGGAACATGCAAAATAAACCCCAAGTTTGGTTTTTGCAGAAATGTGACGCTCCAATAGTGTTTTTTCAGGGCGATTGATAAGGTCTTTTTCTTCATCGAAAAAGGCATTAAAAATATATCCGCCTGAAACACTAAGCCCTGTTGCTAATACGATTAGCCAAAGGTTTAAATCTAGTAATGTAGGAACAATTTCTTGCGAGGAAAAAATAAATATTGAGGTCAGTAGTTGTGCTAACATCAGCACAGAAACGTTAATACCTCGTACCAAAGAAAACAAACCAATTGCTTGCAAAAACAATTTGGTAGATGAGGACGAAGCACTCATGTTAGAACGTATAAACGACCTCTAGTTTGTGGTCAGAGAGAAGTTCTTTTGCTTTTGATAAATCTTGTGTGAAACCAAGAATGTAACCTCCACCACCAGAGCCGCATAGTTTTAGATAATAGGCATTTGTATCTAAGCCTTTTTTCCATAGGTCAAGAAAGCGCTTTGGAATCATAGGGCTGAAATGGTGTAGTACTACCGAAGATAATTTTTTCACATCTGAAAAAAGTGCTGATATATTTCCGCTTAAAAAGTGTTCAATACAACGATCAGAAATGGTAATAAATTCATCTTTCATCATTTTACGAAAAGCGGGTACTTCAAAGTTGTCTAAGAAAATAGACACCAAAGGAGCTGTTTCACTAGTCATGCCGCTGTCTAACAAAAATACTGCTGCTTTCCCGTGTTGGGATTGTGACGGTATTCCAGTGGGCTCAATATCCGATTTGGAATGAATCAAAATGGGCAAACTCAAAAAACTGTTCAGTGGATCAAGTCCAGAAGACTTGCCATGGAAAAAAGACTCCATTGCAGCAAAAATAGTTTTGAGTTTAGTGAGTTTAGATCGGGTTAAATTTTCCAGGATTGTAATTTTTTCAATGGCATAACGGTCATAAATAGCTGCCACCAATGCGCCACTACTCCCCACGCCATAGCCTTGAGGAATACTGCTGTCAAAATACATGCCTTTGTCTAAATCGGAAGTAAGTCTATCCAATTCAAATTGCACTAAAGAAGCGTCTAAACTAGCAAGGTGTTGCGCAAATTCTCGCAATTTTTTGTTGGAAGAAATCGTCTTTTCTGATACACTAGCGTCCATGCGAAGTGCGCCTTTGTAATAATTATATGGAATCGAAAGGCCTTTGGAGTTTTTAATGATACCATACTCTCCAAAAAGCAAAATCTTAGCGTAAA
>MDTB01052303.1_pt1 | contig 10259 bp, 7 predicted proteins | sample 811161 | NCBI WGS metagenome assembly MDTB01 (sample SAMN05326650, study PRJNA326480) | marine metagenome | isolation source: seawater | place: Mediterranean Sea | collected 2009
AACTTAAAATTTCTGAAAAATCGTTATATAAAGACAATATAATTTGTCCTTTGAATTTTTATATTAGTTTTGATTTTGAATTAGATAAAGATTTTGATTTTTTAACAAATATTTTACATATTAATAACAATTCCAATTATGATCCATCAACATTTAATTCTGGTAGCTCCATATTTTTAATTAATTTATTACCAAAAAAGAAAAATTTTATTAATGAATATGATATATTAGATCCAAATACCGATGATATACGTGAAATTATAGATAATCAAGATGATGAATTTGAATTTGTAAGTAATTCTGACAAATTTTTAACTAAAATTAATATTATCTTTGAAACTATTTCTAGTAATATTTCAATTAACTCTAATTTAATTCCTATTAACACACCACTAAAATTGACATTTGCAATTAAAAATAATAAATTTTTTTTAAACATTTTAAACAGGGATACACAGGAAGAATATAACAATAAAATTTACGCCTTTAATGAAATTCGAAAAACATTTAATAATTGTAATTTATTTTTGTCTAGTTCCTATATTAATTCTGCTAATATTTCTCTCCAAAATTTATCTTTTAAAGAAATTATACCTATAAAAAAAAAAGATAAACCAAAAGAACCTACAAATTTATTTGCACAATCTAAATTATATAAAAAGGTAAATTTATTTTGGAATAAGTATTTGGAATCAGATAATATATCTACCATTATTATTACTGAAAAAAACAATAAATACAAACCTATTCGTATATATGGAAATAATAATAAGTACACCATATATGATTTACTAAAGGGAGAAACTTATCATTTTCAAATACAAATTAAAAATACAGATAATGAATTTTCAGAGATTAGTGAATTTCCTCCCGCTACTACTAATATATATGATAAAGTAAACATCATTAATGCTGATATTATAAATGCAGAAGAAGATTTTTGTGTTGTTTTAAATTGGGAAAAATATTTTATAGAAGATGTCTCTAACTTAGTATATAAAATATATGTAATAACTCCATATACAGAAGAACATTTTTTAGTATCTAATTTGAATACTACGTTTTTTGAATATAATAATTTGCGTAAAGGTATTCATTATGATTTTTATATTTCTGTTATTAATTCATTTTCAAATATAGAAAGTGAAAAAAGTATTTTTTCTTTTAATGATACACTGTATGATAAAATATATAATATGAATTACAGAAAAATAACTAAAAATGATAAACTAATACTTAATCGATTTTTAAAAATAAAAAACTATTTCAAGATTTCATTGCAAATGAAAATAAATAAATATTCAAAAAAAAATTCTAATATATTTTCATTAATTCAAAAAAAAGATAACATAATTTATCCTCCCAAATCAATTGGAGATTTAATTTGTAGTTTATGGATTAATCCTAATTCATCTATTTTATATGTTAAAAATGAAATATTTAATAATAATTATTATATTAATACTAGTGCATTGGATATTTTTTTAAAATTAGATATAATTTATCACATTGATATTTTAATTAATAGTAAAGATAACGATAATGATATTTTAAATATTACACTTTATAGAAAAAATGAAAATGACAAGGTTTTCCTTAGTGAATATAATATTGATATACCTAAAAGTAAAGAATATAATTTGGATAATTGTATAATTTATACATCTCATCCACTTGTTCCCAGTGCAAATGTTGATATTTGTTGTTTTAACGTTCAAAATATTAAAAAATTTGAACCACTACCTATTTATTCTATTGATGTTGTAAATATTGCTAATAATACTAGTTGGAAAAAAGAAAACTTACAAAATATGAATAATAAAATTATTAATTTATTTGATGCTAAAAATCAAATAGATAAATCTCGTTTCAATCAAAAAATAATATTTAACATTGATGAGATTAATGATACGTATAAAAATTCGTTTATATTATGGCCTCATCAAGATATTACTAATGGACATTATGAATTTTTGTTAAATGAACCGTGTGAAATTTTTATTTTTTGTATTATTTATTTTAATAATTCTCTTCTATACATAAATGAAATTAGTGGTGATGTAAATGATTCATGGTTAGAAAAAGGTTTTAAATTAGGATTAACATATGATAAGGATAAGAAACTGGGTAATGCAGATGAAATGAAAGAATATATTACAAAACTAAAAAATATTGGTAAATTATCATTTTCTTTACAACAATTGGAAAATCACAAATTTGTTTTTAATGATATAGAAGATAATGGAAATAAAATACCTTCAGGTTCGCAAAAGGTAGGTAGAAAATGGTTTACATTTGAGGATTGGAGAGATTTAAATAATGAAACACAATGTTTACCTGTTAATTACTATTATAAAAGGGTTACCGAAAAACAAAAAGTAATTAGATTAAAAAAATTCCAAAAAGATAATAATTTCAATACACTATTTTTTGCATTAATAAACCCTTCATAAAATTGATATTTATTATTTGATTTTTTATAAAATATTATACAAAAATCAAATCATGGTTAAGAAAAACTTAAATGTCTACAAAAACAACTGTAATCTAAAATTAAAATATTTACTCAGTAAAGCTGATAGATTGGGATTCAATGATACAGATTCAAACAATGATTCTTTTAAATTATTACATTATATTTCAGAGGATTTTGATAAGGAATTCCAAAAAAACTTTGAATATGCAAATATTGTATGGGATATGTTAAACATTTTTAAAAACTTGAATAATAAGAATGAGTTGCATGATTTATATGAAAACATGTGTTGTGGCACAATATCAAAAGATGGATATTATGATTACTATGAATTTATTACATTTTTAAAAGAAAAAATGAAGGAAAAAAAAATAATTTATTTGTTTTCAGATCTCACTGGATATGGGGTAGATGATGATGATTATGACCCTAATTATGATTATGATGAAGAGGATTTGTATCATCTTCATGGTTGTTCTATAATATTAATACCTAAGGATAACTATTATAAAATGTTCTATATTAATTCGCACGGGAGAGATATGCTTGATACAAATGAATTTGAAATACGTATTTCAAGAACTAGACGAAAAAAAATACAATTCAATACAGCTATTGATATAGTGATGTTAAAAAATTTTGTAAATTACATTAATGAATTTCATGAAACAAGTATTGTGTATAGTGGTAAAAAATATGATACATATTTTGGTGCAAATTTACAAGCAGGAGATGATCACGGTATATGTTTTATTTATCCGTTTGTTATATATTATTGTTTAGGTGTATTTTACAATAGTAAAATGGCAGAAGGTCGTGTATTTGATACTGCTAAAAATTTATTGCATAGTAATCGTTTGATTGATTTTGTACATTATTGTTTTGTAGATTATAGTCCTGATTTATATAATATATTTACATTAGTATCTGATGAAAAAGATAGAATAAATGATATGGAGGTATGTTTAGAAAAATTGTCTTATCGTTTAATTAAAAATGTATTGTATAGTATTTTATCTTATACAAATCAAAGTTACTTTCGTAAATTTTTATAAATAAAAAACTTTTTTAAATATATAATATGTCGCTTAATTTAAAAACAGCGATAAGTTCTACACGTTCCTTATTGGATGAACAAGAAAATTATATGCCTATGGGTAATTACTATTTTTTAATTAAAGAAATGAAAGATAATTTAGTATTAGGTGATTTATCAAACCAATCTGGTAAATTTGGAGAGTTTATTTTTACAGCAAAAAATGTAATTAAAATGATGGCTGTGGCGCAATCTAGACTAGCTAGAAGAGCAAATATAACAGATGAAGACATCCCTAATTATATATCACCTGTGTCTTCGCCTAAAAATGTAAAAACGCAATTACCTATTGTAAATAATTTTACAATGGAAGAAAACAAAAAACCTGAAGAAGATAAATGTATTATATGTTTAGACATTATGAATAATGCTACACAATTACTTTTATGTGGTCATAAATATCATAAAAAATGTATTGATAATTGGAAAAATCAAAAAAATACATGTCCGTGTTGTAGAAAACCAATAGTATATTTAAATCCTACAAAAAATAAATTAACACCATTTAAACATAGTAATTATGTAATAAAAGCGAATAATTATACAGAAGGTGTATTAACAAGAGAAATACCATCAATAAATACAATTATAAGAAGACGTGAAAGGCAACGAAGAAATACTATATCTTCTGAAACTACACGGAGATACAATCTTAGATCTAGAAATTCATTAAGTTAACTTTTTGATCTCAATTCTTCTAATGATTCCCAAGCATCTTTAATTGAAACACTATCTCTTATTTTTTTTAATAATCGTTTTTGTTCCTTGATTTCTACTTCTTTAGTTATTGTATCAACTAATTTACTCCATGGTTTATTATTTGGATGTCCAGGTATTTTGAAGTTAGGATGTTTTTCTTCCCATTCTTTTAATTTGTGAATATGTTTAATTTTTACATTATGCATTGCTGAACCTATTTTATCATTATTATCTTTGCCCCATTTATCGTTATCTTTAATGTAAAATTTTCCTCGTTTTTTATCTACACAATGAATAGGTCTCTCCACTACGGATAAATCATTAAGTCCTTCCATAAATATATTTGTAATTCCATCAGCTAAACCTAATTGATTAGTTCTGTGCATATCCTCTAATGTTACTTTTAAATTATCAACAAAATCTGTTAAATTCATTGCGTCTTTACAATATTCGTTTAAAAATACATTAACAGAAATATTTTGTGTATTATTAATTGTATTACCAGTATTATTAATAATGTTTCCGTGTTTTTGTTCTATAAATTGTGTTTGTTGTTCTATCAATTTTTGCTGTAATTGTGTATGTTTTTCTAATAATTTAACATAATCGTCTTTTGATTCAGTAACAACTTTTTTACATTTTTTACTATGACCCCATAATCCTTTGTAACTTTTATATTTTTTATCACAGAATTTACAAATATACAATTTACGTTCTTTTTTGCTTTTTTTTAGGTCTAAATGTCTTTTACTTCCTAAATGTCTATCGTAATTTGATTTTTTATTAGTGTAATAATTACATTTTGCACAAAAATATTTATCAAAATATGCAGATTTTTGCTCAATCGGTAATGATTTCGCCTCATTTGGTAATGATTCCGCCTCATTTGGTAATATTTCCGCCTCATTTGGTAATTTTTGCGCCTCATTTGGTAATTTCATATAATATGTCCAAATATTTTATTTTTAAATTGTTTTCATAAAAAATTATGCTGTGAGTTTTTTTCGAAAAAAAAATAAAAACTTCCTACATATCCTAGGGAGGTATTTCAATCGCTGAGTTTTTGGTTGATTTTTCTCTCCATATTTCAAAAATGGACAATTTAAAATTGTCCTTTTTTTAAAAACCCAAAAGCTTTTGAGAAAAATTTTCAGCGATTTAGTGCCTTTTTTTCAGTAGTTCTTTAAGTATAAAAATAATATATATTATAATCTCTCCAACGATTAAAAAAATAAGTGGAAAGAGTATACAGAAATGATTTAAGAATTTTTTTTTTATTATAAATAATGGGTGCAGACCTTATAGGAAATTATCCAGATATGCCAACACCACCGTCAAAAAGTGACATAACTCAAGAAATAGCATTGGTTATCGATGATGGAATTTTAGAATTTCCACGTGAACTAATAATTATAAAAAGATATGGTATTACATCAATATTTTTAAATCGTATAGATATATTTTTAAATTTTTGGTATATATTTTTATATCCAATTTATGCATTATTTTTATTTATTAATTTTTTAGGTTATTATGGAGCAATTTATTATAATCATTGTTTTTCTGGTATATTTTTAATATATACTGCAATATGTCCTTTGATTCGATTTTATGAAATGTTTAACGTTGTGATAAATTTTAATTCAAAAAGTATGTATTCAGAAAATTTCTACATTTTAAAGATACTATTTATAACATTGCTCTTGACATTAAACATTTTAATAGAAATTATATTATTAAGAACACAATATAAATTTTGTAAAGGTTTGAAAAATTTATCAGAAGATAGTATTATGCTATTACTAAACTACAAAGAAGATGTAAATACTTTATTTACATGAATAATTATAATGTAATTACTATATAAATGGATAAAATATCTAAACAATTATTTGATATTCTACTTTTAGCAAAAAAAAATAATGATACTTTGACTGAAATAAAAAAAAAAGATTCAACTGAAACTATAATTAATGTAAATGAATATATATCAAGTTTTTTTTCATACATTTTTGAAAAAGAAAAAGGTATAAAAAAAGAAGTAAAAAAAGACGAAAAAATAGATGATGACAACATATTAGAAAAAACGATGGAACATAACAATATAAATAGAGAATATTTAATCTATGTTCCATCGTCTTATGACAAAGATAAAAAAACGCCTTTACTATTTAATTTTCATGGATACGGGGGTTCAGCAATGGGACATTTAAGAAATGCTGATATGAGAAAGGTTTGTGAAGCTCAAAATGTGATATTAGTATATCCTCAAGGAAGTTTGGATAGGGCAGGAAATCCACACTGGAATTCCGGTTTAAAAAGTAAAGATAATAAAAGTGATGCAGAAGATTTTGATTTTATAGATAAATTAATAAACAAGATTAGTGAGGAATATAATATAAATGAAAAAAGAATATATGCGTGTGGATTTTCCAATGGTGGTTTTTTTAGTTATTCATTGGGATGTTATTTAAGTGAAAAAATTGCGGGGATTGGTTCAGTCGGAGGAAGTATGGGTATTGAAACATATAATGAATGTAAACCAACACATCCAATGCCTATGATAAATATACATAGTGTTCGTGATAATGTTGTTTTATATGATACAGAAGAAGGAACAAAAAAAATAGCAGATGTAATTAATTATTGGGTAGAATTTAATAAAACTGAAAAAAAAGCACTAAAAGAAACAAATGTGAACAACACCATAGAGAGATATGAATATAAGAATGGTGAAAATAACATATCTGTTGTTCATTATAAATTGTTGAGAGGAGGACATTACTGGGATGATAATTTAGATTATAAAGGAAAGAATACTAGTGAATTAATCTGTAATTATTTATTGAAATATGATATGGATGGTTTGATAAAGGTGGAGAGATTATTAAAAGAGGATGAAAAGGTAAAAGACGATAGTGTTGTGTGTTGTATGGCAATGACAAAGAGTTGTTTATCCTGTCAAAAGGGTATAACAGAAGAAGAATTTTGTAGTGAAAATCCAGGAGAATATGGTTGTTCTCCTAAAAAAACGGATGATATAATGTATTCTATTAATAATTGTGTAAAATTATTAATGATAAAATTAGAATTATTTGAAGAAAAAGATAAATTAGATGAACTAATAGTAGATAAAAAATTAATGGATATAGATATGTTTTTTATTAATGTTATGTTTTTGGAGAGATGGGGTATGGATAGAACAATGTTAACAAAAATGGATTTAACTTTAAAAGAGATAGATAAATGGGATATAGACGATGTTATGGAAAATTGGAAAATAGCTTTGAAGAATAGTATTTAAATATAAATTTATTTTTATAGTAAATGTGGAATATTTTAAAGATCACGCTGCAATATACTATGTTGAATAAATTATTAGAGTGTTTTCAAACAAAAAAATTGGCAATGAATACGGTAGCGTTAACCCATGCTACTTCAACAGTAGCATTAGGATTATTAGGAAATAGTAATTTAATAAAAATAAATTCTAATGGATATTTTTTATTTGATATGTTGTATATATTGAAATATAGAAATTTGGATTTAATGAATATATTGTATTTGTATCATCATATGGCTTGTTTTTATTTCATGTCATTAGATCCATTAGTTTATAATTGGAAAAATACGATTTTTATAGCAGAATTATCAAATATACCAAATTATGTTGTTTATTATTATATAAAAAAAAAATCAGAAGATAAATTGCAATTTTGGAAGAAAATTCAAAAAATATGGTATAGTTTTTTTAGAATAGGTGTAGCGACTTTTCTGACATATAAAGAGGTAACTAATACGGAAAGTGTAGTTGATATGGGAAGGGTATTGAAATTATCTCCAGTAATACCGTTATATTTTATGGGATTAGTATGGAGTGGTTTTATAGTAAAAGGTTAAAATAATTTATTTTATATAGTAAATTATTTTAAAAAAATATTTTGTGTATCAACAACATTATTGTATTTAATATTATTTTTAATACACCATCTTATACATTTTTGAATGTTGATATGTTTTATAGTTTCAATCTTTTCTTTTTTTTTGTCTTGCATAGAAATAATTTTAATGGTATTTAAAATATTTTCAACTTGTTGTGTTCCTAATATGGAATTTATTTCACGAATGTTATTTAAAAAATAGTTTTGAATTGGTAAATTTAAAATTGATGAGATATCATATTGTTCAAAGTCTATTTTATCAAGACATTTGAGAATATTTAAAATTTTATTATAAATGTGATTTGTATTATTGTATTTGAAATTTAAACATACTATATATTTTTCAGAATTTGCATATCTACTAGTATTTGGTTTTATAATAAAAACTTTATTATAAAGACAACTGAGTAAATAAATAATTTCAACAGACGGTTTATAAAACAAATCAAACATTTTTAAAATAAATGTACCATTGCGTGACTGTAATGTAATAGCATATAATACTTGTGTTAATATAAGTCTTATAGCAAGTGTTTCTTGTTTGTTAAAGTCAATGGAAAAATCAAAACCACCATCAGCAGTAATAATATCCATCGAATTACCATATTTGTTTTTACAGTATTGTAAATTTTTAAAAGAAAAAAGATTACCATCATTTGTAATTCCGTGTTCTATTTTAACATTTTTATTATTTTGTAAAAATATATTTGCTTTTTTCCAACCAGGAATACTTCTATTGTTTTTATCGATTAGTGTAATACCAATGTATTGATCATTTGGATTATTTCGGAGAAATGACGTTGCTTCGATAAAACCACCGGGTCCTTCGGCTAAATGAAATGTATTAATAATTGGTTTTTTATTATCTATAATATCAAATGTGTTGTAAATTTCAATTAATTTAAAAAATGCTCTAGATATGGGTTTATTTTCACTTATGGAAATATTAGTATTTGGAACATTAGTGTGAATAAATTCATATGGATTGGTATATTTTTTGGTGGAGTCCCAATATTTAGAGTATAGATTAATTTGTTCTTTAACTTTTGTTAGATATTCTGAAAGACTTGGATTAATATATGTTTTACATTTATTTTTTAATTTAAATTGTATTTTTAAATGTGAGGGTAAAATATTTGTATGGATATGTGGTATAATGAAATATGTCATAGTTATATTATATTAAAAAATATTTTTAATATGATTTATACAAGTATATATTTATTTGGGTAGTTTAAATTTCTTTTTTAATTTTTTTATGTCTTTTCTTTTTGGTATAATAGTGGATTTTGTAAGTTTAGATTGATTATTATCAAATTGTATATCTTTAACATTACTTATAAGAGTATTTGCAATAGTTTTTGCATCGGGATTTCTAATTTTTTTAAAAATGAAATAATTATTTAAAAACGATATTTTTTTTTCTTCTGAAGATAAATTTTGCGCTGCACCTACATTTTCTTTTTTAATTTTTTTTGATTTAATTTCAAAATTCATAGATTTAAATAATTCAGAGAATGAATTTATAGCACCAGGTAAATGAAATTTACTATATTCTTCTTCAGTAATAGGAACAAATCCGTAATGTTCTAATGTTTGTATAAAATAATCAAAATTAACTAAATATTCAGGAAAAGATTTATTAATAGATTCTTGATAAACGTCAATTTGGAGTCCCAATGATGTATGATCGTTTTTAAATTCATCTGAATGGTAAGATTTTGTAACTTCCCATATTTTCTTTTCATCTTTAATTATAAATTCACTTTCGTTAATTTTTTTGTTTTTCAATAAATTAAATATTTTTTTACCATCATAACAAGTTCCTATAAAATATCCACCGACCTTGCAAAATTCACTGACGTTTCGTATAAAATTATGATATGTATTGATATTTTCAAAGAAATAATGAATAGAGAATTGATTTGAAACAATATCAAAACCATTTTTTGCAACACCATAATATTTATATATTCCTTTACCTAAAAATTCTTCATCCTTTGGTCCTTCACCAAATACAGCATCAATAATTTGTTTGGATTTTTCA
>MDTB01090059.1_pt1 | contig 10258 bp, 12 predicted proteins | sample 811161 | NCBI WGS metagenome assembly MDTB01 (sample SAMN05326650, study PRJNA326480) | marine metagenome | isolation source: seawater | place: Mediterranean Sea | collected 2009
CATATAAACCAACTATTATTCCAAGTGACCCCATGACTAATCCACCTAAAAATAAATAAATAAACCATAAAAAAAAATTTTGAATAGATAAATCTATAAATAAAATAAAAATTAAGGTTGAAGCAGATGCAATTAATAAACCTCTTGCTGCGGAAGCAAATGTTATTGCAAATACTACTTCTGATGATGATAGAGGACTATGCAAAATATCAGTTACTGTTCCCATCATCTTTCCCATCATTAATGATGAGCTAGAGTGTGCAAAACTTTGTTGAATTACTTGCATCATTATTAAACCACTGGCTAAAAATTTTATATAAGGAACCCCCAATACATCTGCTCTTTGATCTCCAATTGCTAACGAAATAACTGTTAAGAATAAAATACTTGTTAATATTGGTCCAAAAAGAGTTTGACCTGAAACAGTAAGAAATCTTAAAACTTCTTTTTTAAATAATGAATAAGTTCCAACCCAATTGATAAGTCCAAATCTCCTAGTGCCAATTTGATATTTTTTCTGTAATTCAACCATAAGTATTTATTAATAAACTTTTTTTTTAATAATTGTTAAAAAACAAAAAAAAAAGCTTGTTATAGACTATTAATTATGGTCTCAAGATAATGTTGTAAAAAAATTAAATTATACTAAATATAGTATCATGAGCTGGACAGACGAAAAAGTTGATAAATTAAAGGATCTTTGGGGTAAAGGCCAAACAGCTAGCCAAATTGCTGAAATAATTGGGGGAGTTAGTAGAAATGCAGTAATAGGAAAAGCACACAGATTAAACTTGTCTGCAAAAATTAAAACACGATCCACTATAACTCAGAACAATGTTGGAACAATAACTCAGAACAATAATGTTATTAAAAAGGGAAGCAGAAAACATAGGTTTAGGTCTCTTCTTTTAGATAAAAACTTTGAGCCAGCGAAAAATCTTCAGTTAGAAGATTTAAATGAGCATACATGTAAATACATGGAAGGTCATCCCGATGAAAAAGACTCTTCTTTCTGTGGAAGAAAAACTATTGAGAAATTTTCTTACTGCCCATTACACTTAATGATAGTTTTCCAACCAAAAGGTAAAAAAGATGAGATTGTCGAAAAAAACGATGAGGTTCCTAAATTTATAGAAAAAAAGGTAAAATCAGCCTAGCTTATTTTAGTATTTTATCTTTAGCTTTTTTGAATTCTTCATCGTTAATTATTCCTTGATCGCGCAAGTCTTTTAGTTCTCTTAATTGATTTACAACTTCTAAATTTTGATTTTCATTTTCTTTGTTAAATTCAAAGTTTTTTTCATCTTTAATTATTTGTTTTGCCTCCACGCCTCTGGTAATTGCTTTTACAGCAATTGAAAGGACAAACACAAGAATTATGAATACTGTAAAATAAATAATATTTGCTAACATTAATCTAACTTGTCATTTTTTTTTTGAAAATTGACCTCCGCTAGTCCAATTAAAACTATACCTACTGATTTCATCATCAAACTTTTTATTTGCTTCCATTTTAAGATCAAAATTAGTTTTATAATTTTTTGATATAATATTGTCATATTTTAATAAATTGAGTTGATCAAGAGTAATTAATGGTTTTGGCATAAGTTGAAACAATCTAGCATTAATTTTAGCTAATGGCAAAGGTAGAGGAAATAATAGTCTTTTTTTATTAATTGATTTTAAAATTTTTAATAATAATTCTTTAAATGTAAAAACTTCAGGACCAATACATTCAATAGTTTCACTAGTTAACTTGTTTTCAACAATTTTAAAAATTATATTTGAAAGATCTGAAACATGAATAGGTGTGAATTTAGTTTTACCTCCATAATAAAGAGGCATTATGGGTAGTATACTAAGTAAGTTCATAAAGTTAGTAGTGAAGTTATCGTCAACTGAATATACAATAGAGGGTTTTAAAATTACAGAACTAGGAAAATTATGCCTTACCTTTTTTTCTCCACTCAGTTTGCTTAAAGCATAATTACTATCAGATGCTGCTTCGATACCTAGAGCAGATAAATGGATGAATTGGTTAAGAGACTTTTCGTAAGCAATCTTTGATAGTAAAGAAGGTAGATCTGAATGTATTAAGTTAAAATGATTTTCCTTTTTTTCAAATAAAATACCAATTAAATTTATACAAATGGATGATTTCTGCATTAATTTTGAAATATTTTCCTCTGTAAAAGAATTAATCTCTTCTAACTCTAAATATCCAAAATTAGATTGAGTTTTTATTTGATATCCTTTTCTATGAATACTCCTAGTAACCGCAATAACTCTATAATTATTTTTTGTAAACTTTCTTATTAAAGACTTTCCTATTTGTCCAGATGAACCAAATATTAAAATTGAATTGTTATTTTTCATATATATATATCTATTAATGAATTTCGATATTAAATTACATAAGAATGATTTACCAGATGAAATAAAGTTCAGTGACAAGATAGCAATAGATTGTGAGTTTACAGGACTTGATATAGTGAGAGACAGATTGTGCTTGCTACAAATTTCTTCAGGAAATAATGATGCTCACATAATACAGTTAGACAAAAACAATTATCACGCACCCAACTTAAAAAATATATTGAGTGATAAGAATTTAAATAAATTATTCCATTTTGCTAGAGCTGATCTTTTATTTATTAAGAAATATCTAGAAGTAGACCTAGAAAATGTTGATTGTACCAAAATTATGAGCAAAATTGCGAGAAGTTATTCGGATAAGCATGGTTTGAAAGATTTGATAAAGGAATTTATTGGAATAGATATAAGCAAACAATTACAATCGTCAGACTTTGGTGGTGAGCTCTCAGATAAACAACTTAAATATTGCGCTCAAGATGTAATTTATTTGCACAAAATTTATGAATCACTCAAGAAGATATTAGTAAGAGAAAAAAGGAAAGACCTTTACGATAAAACTGTTAAGTTTATAAATACGAGAGTTGATCTAGATTTTGCATCTTTCAAAGAAGATATCTGGTCACACTAAAATGAAAGATAAAAAGTTATTAAATATTGCTAAAGAAGTAATTAAACTCGAATATATATCCCTCAAAAAACTACAATCCAGCATTGGAAAGTCTTTTGAACAAATTGTAAAAACAATACTTAATTGTAAAAGTGGTAAAGTAATTATCTCAGGGGTGGGTAAAAGCGGAATAATTGGAAAAAAATGGTCTGCAACATTATCTTCTACTGGAACCCCCTCCTTTTTTTTAGATGCATCTAATGCAAGTCATGGAGATATGGGTCAAATAACTTCGAATGATATAGTAATATTGTTAAGCTTAAGTGGTGAAAGTAATGAACTTAAAAATATAATTCAGTATACTTCACGAAATAAAAACATAAAATTAATTGGTATAACCTCAAAAAAAGACTCTTTGCTATACAAAAATTCGAATGTAAAATTTTTACTTCCAACAGTTAAAGAAGCAGGACCAGGAAGTTATGTGCCAACATCTTCTACAACAGTACAAATTGCTTTAGGTGATGCAATCGCAATTACCTGTATGCAATATAAAAAGTTTGGAAAGATTGATTTTAAAAAATTTCATCCAGGTGGATCCCTTTCTATCAAACTCAAAACTGTTGAAGATCTGATGCTAGTTGGAAAAAAAATACCATTTGTAAATGAAAAATTACTAATGACAGCAGCTATAAAAAATATCGAAAAAAAAAGCCTTGGTACATTAATCGTTTTAAACAATAAAAAATTTACTACAGGTATACTTACAGACGGAGATTTAAAAAGAACGACGAATTTAAATAATAATTTAAATAGTCTAAAAATAAAAGAGGTTATGAAAAAAAATCCAATTAGTGTTGATAAAAATATTTTAGCTGTTGAGGCGCTGTCGATAATGAATGCAAAAAAAATTACAAGTTTATGTGTGCATCAAAATAATAAAAAAAATAAAACGATTGGGTTTATCCATATTCATAATATTTTAGACGCAAATATAAACTAAATGTCAATAAAATCTTTAATACAAGTTTTAATTTTATGTTTAATAATATTAATTATAGGTGGAGTATATTATAAATACTTTGAGACAAAGAAAAACATTGTTGAAGAAGTTAACTTATCTGATTTAAAAAATAATGAACAACTTAAAGAACTTAATGAAAAGGTTAGTGAATTAGAACTTAAAAATAAGGAATTAAGCGAAAAAATTAATAATAATAAATTTAAGTCAGTCGAGATAACGACAGAAAATTTAGAAGAAGAAAATAAAATTAAGTATAATAATGGCTCAAGCTTAAATAAAATTAAAAATGGAAATGATGTAACAAAAAGTAAAGATAAGGAATCGAAGTCTGAAAAGAAAATTATAAATAAGAAAGAAATAAAAAATCTGGTAAAAGATGTCGAATATTCATCAGTTGATCAAAAAGGTAACAGGTTCAATCTTTTGGCTAATTCTGGAAAAAGTAATAGTGAAAATAATAATATTTTAGATCTTGAAAATGTTAGAGGTGAGATTAAATCAGATAAAAGAGATAATATTTATATTGTTTCAGATTTTGCACAGTATAACATTTCAAATTTAAATTCAAAATTTTACAAAAATGTAATAATAGATTATCAGGATAAAAAAATTACTTGTGAAAATTTTGATATTAATATGGAAACTAATAAAGCGATTGCTTATAACAATGTAAAAATAACAGACCCACAGTCAGTTATGAAAGCAGGTATAGTTGAGTTTGACTTAACAACAAAAGATGTGAACATAAATCCCAGTAACGCAAATACAAATATTGAGGTTATTACAAACTAATGGCTTTAATAAAAAAATTTAGAATTAAAAAATTTAAAGATCAAAAATCTATCTTAAAACTGGAAAAAATATCGATGTTTTATAATAAACGTCAAATTTTAAATAGTTTAGATTTAAAAATTAATAAGCAGGAAATTTTAGGCATGTTAGGGCCTAATGGTGTAGGAAAATCTACTATTTTTCATATAATTACTGGATTGAAAGATCCAAGTTTTGGAAAGGTGCTAATAAATGGAGTAGATTGTACCAATATTCCAATTTATGAAAGAGCAACAAAATTTAAACTTGGTTATGTACCCCAATATGGAGGGTTCATTCAAGACTTAACATTATATGAAAATTTAAACCTTGTTGGTGAAATCCATATTAAGGAGAGAGATATTAGAAAATCTAAAATTGAAAAAATCATCTCCCAATTTGAATTTGATGCATTATTGAAAATAAAAGCAAAACATCTTTCAGGTGGACAGAAAAAAAAATTAGTAATATCGATGGCACTTATTAATAATCCAAATATTTTGCTCTTAGATGAACCGTTTGCAGCTTTAGACATCCTTACTATTAAAATGCTCCAAGAAATAATTGTAAACCTTCAATCTTTTGAAAAAATTACTGTAGTAGTTTGTGATCATCAAGCTAGAGACTTATTAAGTTGTGTGGATAGAGCTATTGTGTTGTCTAATGGTAAAATAATTGCTTCAGGTAGTCCTGATGAAATAGTAAAAGACTCAGGTGCACGGACAGCTTATTTTGGAGATGAGTTTAAAATAAATTAACTTAATCGTGTCTAATCATATTTTTATAACGAAAAAGATTGGAAGTTTTCATAAGAAAATAGCTGTTAGTTCGGACAAAAGTATTTCTATAAGAGCAGTACTTTTAGCATCACAGGCTGTGGGGATCTCTAAGATTTCTAATTTACTAGAGTCTGAAGATGTTAATAATGCATTAAAGACTATAAATAAACTTGGAATCAGTTACAAAAAAAAAAAAGATATTTATTATATAGAGGGATTTGGGTTAAACGGTTTTGACATAAATAAAAAAATAACTCTAGACGCTGGCAATTCTGGGACTTTAGCAAGACTAATTCTGGGATTGTTAGTAAAATCTAAATATAAGATAAAATTGATAGGAGACAAAAGTTTATCTAAAAGAGATTTTTCTAGAGTAATAAAACCACTTAGACACTTTGGTGTAAATATAAAAAGTAAAAATAATAAACTACCAATTGAATTATTAGGATCTGATTTTTTAAGACCAATTAACTATTATGAAAATATTGGCAGTGCACAAGTTAAATCTTGTATTTTATTGAGTGCTTTAAATACTCCTGGGACAACAATCGTTAAATCAAAAAAATCAAGAAATCATACAGAACTAATGTTAAAATTTTTAAATTACCCTATAAAAATCCAAAAAACTCAAACATTTGACAATATATCAATACAAGGACTTAAACAATTTAAAGCTTTTAAATACAATGTGCCAGGAGATATAAGTTCAGCATCTTTTTTTATTGTTTTAACCCTACTTTCAAAAAAATCTCAGCTCATCATTGAAAAAGTAAATATAAACAAAAGTAGAGTAGGAATAATAACAATTTTAAATAAAATGGGTGCTAAGATCACATACAAGAATAAAAAATTATATAACGGTGAAGAAATTGCTGATATTTGCGTAAAAAGTAAAGTTAGTTTAAAATCAGTAAATTGTTCTCCAAAATTAAATAGCTCAGCAATAGATGAATTCCTAATAATATTTTTAGCAGCAGCTAAGGCTGAAGGAATTTCAAAATTTAGAAACTTGGGTGAAATGAACAAAAAAGAATCAAAGAGATTAAACTTAGGAATAAATTTCTTAAAATTAATTGGAATAAAGGTAGAAAGATTTGGTAATGATTTAAATATTTATGGAAATCCTTCTCTATCATTATCCAAAAGTTTTGAAATTAAGAATTTTTTAAAAGATCATCGAATTTTTTTTCTTTCATGTATAGCGGCGTTAACACTAGGCGGAAAATGGAAAATTCATGATAAAAAGAGTGCCAATACATCTTTTCCAAAATTTTTAAAAATTATAAAAATGATTGGAGGTAGAATAAATTGAAAAAAAAAATAATTACAGTAGCAATTGATTCCCCTGCCGCCGCAGGAGCTGGCACTCAGGCTAAATTGATCTCTAAAAAATATAATTTATTTTATCTGGATACTGGTAAAATTTATAGATATATTGGTTTATTAAAACTTAAAAATCAAAAAAAATTTTCCTATAATTTTGTTAAGAATAAAATTAGTAATTTAAAATTAAGTAATTTAAAAAATAAAATCTTACTTTCAGATGACGTTGCTATGTCAGCAGCAATAATAGCTAAAGATAAAAAAATTAGAGATATAGTTCACAACTTTCAGCAAAAATATGCTTATAAACCTCCAAAAAAATACAATGGCTCTGTTTTAGACGGTAGAGATATAATCACAGTACAATTGAAGGATGCTATGTTTAAATTTTTCATAACTGCAAGTATTAATGTTAGAGCAAAAAGAAGATATATGGAATTTAAAAGCTTGAATAAAAAAATTTCATATAAAGATGTGCTTAAAAGCCTTAGAATCAGGGATAAATCGGATAAAGAGAGAAAATACGGGCCTCTAAAAAAAACAAAAGATTCTATCTTGATTAATACCACTAAATTAAGTAAGAAAGCCTGCTTTAACAAGATAAAAGCAATAATGGACAAAAAATTAAACAATTAATGGAAATTTATAAAGATTTATCATCTGCTGCTTCTAAGCAATTTCATAAACTACTGAGCAGTCAATTATCTAAAAATAAAATTGAAGAGGGTAAAATTATAGAAGGTAAGATTACAAAAATAACAAGTAAATACCTTTTTCTCTTTATACCAGGATTAAAAAGTGAACCAGTAATTGACATAAATGAAATGAAGATGATTGGTTCTGCTGAAGAAATTAAGGAAGGTAATACAATATCTGTCTTATTAGAGAAAATTGAAGATAAAAACGGAGATGTAGTTGTATCAGCCCAAAAAGCTCAAAAAATAAAAGGTTGGAACAAACTTGTGAAATGTTATGAAAATAATGAGTTAATTAATGGAAAAATAACACAAAAAACAAAAGGCGGTGTGATTGTAGAGCACATAGAGACAGGTTCTCTTATGTTTTGTCCAGGATCTCAAATTTCTGACAAGCCTATAAAAAATATAGATCACTTAATTGGTGTTGAACAAAAATTTGCTCTGATTAAACTTGATATGGTTAGAGGAAATAGTGTTGTATCTAGACGACAGGTTGTTTCATCAAACAAAAAAGAGGATAAAGTAAAAATAATAGAAAAATTCAAAGTTGGAGATATTATTAAGGATGCAGTTGTCAAAGGATATTCTTCTTTTGGATGTTTCTTTGAGGTAAATACTCCCGATGGAACTTTAGATACACTTTGCCATCTTCAAGAGATAAGCTACAGTAGAGTAAATCATCCTGATGAGGTTTTTAACATAGGAGAAAAGCATAATTTAAAAATAATTTCAATTGACATGGAAAAATTACAGGTTGGATGTTCGCTTAAACAACTATCACCCGATCCATTTGAACACATATCTAACTATCAAATAGGAAGCTTATATAAAGTAAAAGTTGTAAAAATTACTGACTATGGGTGTTTCTGTGAATTAGAGCCAGGATTAAGTAGTTTACTTCACAGCAGTGAAATAAGCTGGACAAAAAAAAATATTTCACCAAAAAAAATATTTAATGTGGGAGATCAAATAAACTGTGTTATTACAGAGATTGATAAAGACAAAAGGAGAGTTGCAATATCTCACAGACTTACACAAGAAAATCCTTATACAATGCTAGAGAACAACTATCCTGTTGGATCAGATATTGATGGAATAGTTAACAATTCTAATGAATATGCTATTTACTTAAAATTAGCAGAATTCGATATAGATGGTTTCTTACATTCAAATGACCTTTCTTATACTGGTAAGCCTGAAGAAGAACTTAAAAAGTACAAAAAAGGTGACAAACTTAAAGTAAAAGTTCTAGAAATTAAAACAAGTGAACAAAAAGTTAGAGTTGGCTTAAAACAATTACAAAATGATCCTTTTGATTGGTTTAAAAATAAAAAAAAAGAGGATGTGGTTACAGTTAAAGTTATTTCCTCTGATAATAAAGGTTTAATTGTTAAACCTGAAGACTGTGAATTGGAGATATTAATTAAAAAATCTCAAATTGCAATGAGCAACACAGATGCAAGACCTTCACGATTTGTGGGAGGTGAAAGAATAGATGCAGCTATATCTGATTTAAATTTCGAAAAAAGAAAAATATCTTTAAGCATTAAGTTGCTTGAAGAAATAATGAATGCTAAAGCTATTAAGGAGCATTCAAGTCCTTTAAGTGGAAAAAACTTACCCTTCTCTTCTCTTTCAGAGCAATTGGATGATAAAAAAAAGAATAAGGATACTGAGTAAAAGTTGTCAGCAGTAAAATCAGACTTAATTAAAGAATTATCAAAAAACTATCCAAATTTTTTAAAAAAAGATTTAATTAAATTATTTGATATTGCAGTTTATGAAATGCAAGAGTCTTTAAAAAGAGGTGAAAGAGTGGAACTAAGAGAAGTATTTTCTTTTGAGCCAAGAATTCAAAAAGCTAGAATCTCCCGAAACCCAAAAACAAATGAGAAAATAAATACTCCCCAAAAGAAATCAATATTATTTAAAATTTCTAAAGAGTGGACAAAAAAGATTAATGAAAAAAAATAAAATATTTATTGCTTGCGATAGTCAAAATATAAATAAAGTAAAAGAAATAATAAAAAAAACTCAAAGTTCAAAATTAAAGATTGGTTATAAATTTGGATTAGAGTTTTTGAATTCAAAAAAAGGGAGACATTTTGTATCAAAACTTAAAAATCAAATTACATTTGGGGATTATAAATTTTCAGATATACCAAATACCTGTGTTTCAGCAATAAAAGCAGTTAGTGATTTAAAATTTAATTATTTAACGATACATATAAATTGCGGTCTAGAGGCATTAAAAGCTGCTAAAAAAGTTTCCGGCAAAACAAAATTAATAGGAGTAACAATTCTTACTTCTTTAGATAACAAATCGTTAAAAGAAATTGGATATAGCAAAGAAATAAAGGAAATAGTATTCGAGCAAGCTACGTTGGCTAATAAAGCAAAACTAGATGCTATTGTTTGTAGTCCAAAAGAAGTAAATATTGTAAAAAAAGCATTTAAAAAAGAAATAATAACTCCAGGAATTAGGTTTAACTCAAAATCAGATGACCAGAAAAGAATATTATCACCAAAACAAGCTTATAAAAATGGGAGCGATTGGTTAGTAATTGGAAGACCAATTACCAACGGAAATATAAAAAAAAATCTTCAAACATTAATTGATCATTTAAATTAATGATCAGAG
>MDTB01138917.1_pt1 | contig 10258 bp, 7 predicted proteins | sample 811161 | NCBI WGS metagenome assembly MDTB01 (sample SAMN05326650, study PRJNA326480) | marine metagenome | isolation source: seawater | place: Mediterranean Sea | collected 2009
GACGGCGTCCAGGGTGACATCCATGGCGGGGACGGCATAGGGACCCGGCAAAGGAAACAGGCTTGTGGCGGGCAGCAGCAATCCATAAGGCACGAACGCGCCCATTTCGTGGATGACCCGCCCCCGGGCACCGAGGATCTTACCCGCCTCATCGCACGCGACCTCCATAGTCCACTGCTGGTCCCCAGCGATCCATGTTGCTGTAAAATGTTCCCTGCGGTCCTCGATCCATTTCACGGGCCGTTTGAGTTTTTTCGCCACCACCGCGAGCACAAATTCCTCGGGGTGGGGACCGTTTTTTGGGCCGAAGCCGCCGCCTACATCTGGGCAGACGATGCGGATTCTGCTTTCATCCTCCTCGAAGAAACGTGCCATTAAGCGGCGGATTAGAAATGGAGCCTGGGTGGTGAGGTGGATCGTTGTTTCATCCAGGCTGGCGTCGTAATTTACCAGAATGTTGCGACATTCCATGGCGTGGCATCCGCCTCGATGTTCCAGAAAATCAACATTCAGAACATGAGCGGCTTGCTCGAAGGCCTCCTCTATGTCGCCATACTTATTGTAGAAGTTGCCGACCAGATTATTGTCTGTGCCCAGGTGCGCGACTGGCGTATCCGGGTCGAGCGCCGTCCTGCAATCTGCCACAGCGGGTAACGGCTCATAATCAACAATGATTTGAGACGCCGCGTCCTCGGCGATATGACGGCTTTCCGCTATCACCAGGGCGACCGTCTGGCCGACGAAACACACCTCATCCTTGGCCAAAAGATATTGGCAAATGGGCTGTTTGAGCAGGGGCGATCCATAGGCCGTTACCATCGGCTTATCCGGATAGGGGGCTCCCAGGTCATCAAGGGTATAAACAGCGTGCACGCCGGGGAGCTTCTTGGCCTGGCTGGTGTCAATACTGTTGATCCGGGCATGGGCGGTGTCGGCCCGAAGGAACGCTGCATGGAGCATGCCCGCCAATTCAATATCATCTACGTAACGCCCGTTCCCCGTCAGGAACTTATGATCCTCCTGGCGTTGGACCGAAGTGCCGAAATAGCGCATGCCCATAGTAAAATCCTGCCCTGTATTTTTTAGAGTTTGATTTTTTTTATATAGTAAAAATAGCGGATTAATTAGCGGGTGGAAATGATCAAGTGGTCAGGGCCGCTCGAGGGCGCCCACCCTATTGCCGCCGTACCTATGTCTAAAATGCTTTACTCCTTATGTACCGGCGCCACATGCCCGTCCGGTTGCGTCTCAAGCGCCGGGATGTCCAAGAAATCGTTGATCCAGGGTTGCGCGGAGCGTGTCCAGATCTGTCGTCGGGAGCGCAGTTGGTCCTTTTGGGTGATGGTCCCAACGCGGATACCAAACAGTTTTTCGGTGCCCTCTGGTGCGTCTTCATCGGTGGTGGCGTAAATGCGATTGCCGCACTCCGGACATGCGTTGACAGTCCTAGCAGTGGCAAATGCCCACCCGCGTTTCATCGATTTCCGCAATGATAGCCGCCATCCACATGCATGGTATCTCCTCCTGACTGGTGCCTATGCCACTTCCCACACGATGGGAAATATCTCATCGTTTATGGGCAGTCTTCCGGGCTCGAACAGTTCGCCTCGGCCCGTATCCTTCTCGGTGCCGGGAACGGCGAAGGCGGTGCGTGGGCCGTGCCAACTGGCATCTCCTCCGAAATACCGGAGCGACAAGGCCACCCGGCGCTGGTCGTTAGAGGCGTTTTTACCCGATCCGTGCACCGCTAATGGGTGATGGATGAGGCAATCTCCAGGCGCCATGTCCCAGGACAGGAACTTATAGTCCGGATTGTCGAACTCGGTGTGAAACATCGGACAGTCTTCGAAGTCCTTGGCTTCATCGAGCATAAAATTGTCCCGGGGTGTTGCCGGTACGGGCTTATAGAGTTTGTTCCATTTGTGGGATCCAGCCACATAAACAAGCCCACTGGTCGCCATGCTGACCGGTGTGCAAGCGATCCAGACAGAGGCTACGTGGGAACCGTCAAACGGCCAGAAGGGCAGGTCGTTGTGCCACGCCGTGGGCGCGAGGGTACCGGGCTCTTTGATAAACAGCTGATCGTAGAAAAATCTAACCTGGTCAAGCCGCATGAGCCGGGCAGCGATTTCCGCCGCCGGTGAGTTGACGGCGCAGTGCATGAATTTGTCGTTGAAGCGGGACATGTGAGTACCGGTGACGAACTTGCCGGGATCTTCCTCATCGTCCTGGACAAAGAGCGGCCCCTGCGGAGCCGTCATATGGCCGAGCGCCGCATCCATCATTTTATCAACCCAGGCTTGATCAAACTGGTCGCGGACGCAGACCACGCCATAGCTCTCATATTCAAGGATCTGATCTTCCGTGATCGCGTGTTTGAGGGCGGCATAGGTCATGAGGTCGGGCTCCGTTCTGCTTCTGGAGAGCATAAAACGCCGCGCCTCTGCGCGTCCAGCCTCTCCTGCTGCTGAAAGGGAGCCGGGCGAGCGCTGGCCAAGGGGCATAAGGATCTGAGGTAGAGCCAATGACGGGCCAATGACGGGCCAGTGAGACCAGTGAAGAGAAGGTTGCTCCGGTCAGGGCAACGGGCTAGAAAGTGGGATCTACCCAGCACTAAGCGGACGTGGTGGAATTGGTATACACGACAGACTTAAAATTAAGTCGTTTACAGTTTTTTACATTCTAAGTAATTGAAAATAATCAAACAGCGTCTCTTCTACGATGTCGCATATTTGTTTTTTGACGGCCGTTTGTTGGGCTTAACATGATTTTTCTGTTCCTCAGACACGCGTTTGGCCATCCAGGATTTGAATTTGGCTCTTTCTTGTTTATGCACTTGATTTAACAAAATGAGGGCGAGCAGTTCAGGGTGTTCGTAATGCATTCTTTAGCACTCGCTCCCATTATTTACGCCTATTTACTACCCGGTTTTCATCAAAGATCTTGCACGGTATATGAAGAAAGAGATGTTCTAATCTAATAAAAAGAGAAAAATCTTGATTAGTTGAGAGACAGGCGTGAATAATATTCCGCAAATAGTTGCATTTTTTGCAACTTTACAATGGTGACCTTACGAAGTTTGGCCGTTCATCTTGCATATGCGGTTTGTAGGATTTACTCGCTTTTGAGGAAAGGACACGTTCGTTACTGTGCCTTTCTGCTATGAAATACTTTGCGAATTGGTACTATGAAATTCGAAGAACTGTCCATAATTTTTTCGGTAATTATCCCTGCCTTTAACAAAGAGGCGTACATTGGCACGTGCTTAGACAGCTTGAAGAGACAATCTCTAGCCAAAGGTAACTTTGAAGTAATCGTAATTGATGACTGCTCTGAGGATAAAACAGTACAGAGAGCGCTACAATACATAGCTGACTTGAATATTAGGGTAATTCAGCGCCAACAAAATGGGGGTCCAGGGCTAGCACGTAATGATGGACTTTCGCACGCGCGGGGCAAATACATCTTATTTTTAGACGGTGATGATTTTCTTCTCGAAAAAACCTTGGAATGCTTGAGTGCCATTTTCGCAGCTAAAGACTACGATCTTATAACATTTAATTGGACGTATTTTTCAGATTTATCAGCGGGAGAATACACTGTTCCGAGACGACGGGATCTCGAGAAAATGCCGTTGGCCCGCGACTTATTAGTGCAGCACTATTTAGGGATGAATATGGACGGATCAGTCATTTACACCGCGGCAAAGAAATCCATTTTTGATCAATACAATATTCAGTTTCCAAGAGGCTATCATGAGGACATGTCGGTAATTTTTCAAATGTACTACGCGGCAAATTCAATATTTAAATTTGACAAAGTTCTTTATGTAAAAAATGACCGGGAAGGATCGATAGTAAACACTTTAAGCGAAAATCATGTGACCGGTTATTTTGGTGCATGGCCACTTATCCTCGAATTTCTTAGAGAGTATGAGGTTCGAGTGGATCAATACTTGCCATTTTATTTACGGGGAATGTCTGGTCATGTTTATACGATGGTGAATAAAATTTATAAAAAATTTAGCAATGACCTCGATCGGCGATCGGAATTTTATTCCAAGATAATAGACGTATTGGAAAATGATAAAAATTTGAAGAAACCATTTGCCGATTATTTTCCTTCCGTAACTAAAAAAGATAAATTTTCACAAACTTTCTTTAAACATTTTTATGATGACTCACTCTCTTGGAGCGAGAGAGTAAAGGGCTTTGAGTCAATTTGTTTTGCCAATTACCCGGCTGAATCAAGCTCCAATGTTGATAAAATACACGATTGATTTTGGTAATTACCATTGAAATTTGGTTGTTTAAGTGCAAATAAAGGCTTTAAAAATCGAATCTTAGGTTACGGTTTTATGCGTTAATGTCTTTGGTCTTAATAAAGAAGAAGATGTGTGTCGTTTGATACAAGCCTCGCTACGAGGCGTTCTCGCGGGATAATACATTGAAAAAAACATTGAGTTGTGAATCTTTGCATCATGCCGTTTATGCGGCGCCCGATGTTTTACGCCATTGCTGTAAAAGGTTTTTCGTAAATGGAAAAATGAAGGGCGATGTTGAGATTTGCCGCGCACAATCAAACGAGGAAGTCTCTTATAAGGTTATTAAAGATCAAAAGAAAAAACTTTATGAGGATATAAACCAGGGCAAAGAGACCGAATGCAGCGGCTGTCCTTGGCTTAAAGAAGATGAATGGCCGTCACTCGATAGTTTGCTTATCTCCCACATATCGGTTGAAAATCACTCTGTTTGCAATTTGCGTTGTACCTATTGTAGCGAAACCTATTACGGGGGAAAATTACCCTCATACGACATTGCAACATTGATGGGTGATTTAAAGAAAAACAATGCTTTAAGTAGCAATTTATCCCTGGTTTGGGGCGGGGGTGAGTCGGTACTGCTTGAGTCTTTTGAGACGATTTTCCCAAATATTGTTGATGAATATAAACCAATTCACAATCATTTATTTACTAATGCCACCAAATTTAGTCCTGCTTTAGAGCGATATCTAAGGTCCGATCAAGTATCTATTACTTCAAGTATTGATGCGGGTACCAATGATACATTTATTCGTGTGAGGGGTAAAAACAGGTTAAAAGTAACACTGGATAATTTAAGAAAATATCATGCAGCCGGCGGTGATAAGGTAATAATAAAGTATATTCTTGTCCCGGAAAATATTTCTGAAAATGAACTTAAAGCTTTTACTAGTAAAATCAAAGAATTCGGGCTAACAGGATGTAGTTTCCAAATAAGCTCTAATTTTAAAAGTGAGGACATTGGCGAGGAGGCAAAATCCGCCGCGACAACATTGTATAAGAATTTGCAGGAAGTTGGTGCCACGATGATAAATTTTGATTATCACCTCCGGCCTCAGATAGGCAATTTGTCAGCTCACGAGGATTCTGGTAAACGTGTAAAGGGATGCGATAAACAGAAAATAATCGTCTGGGGTGCAGGAGAATACGCAATGCGGCTGGCCGAGCAAAAATCCGTGATGCACAGAATAAAGTTCTTTGTAGACAACGATCCGGAGAAGCATGGTAAATTTATAGGTGGAATAAGCGTTCATCCCCCAGAAGATATTTTAAACGAGAGAGATGCGTCTGTGTTCATAGCCTCAGCAAAATTTTATCGGGATATCTATCGTGACCTCATGAAAATGGGAGTCGCTGCTGAAAAGTTAATAGGAGCTAACGAGCTTTGAACGATTGGCTGAGAAAAAAGTTGAGTTTTCTCGAACCTCTTTGAGAAAAATATTTTCACTAGATAGGCACAAGCAAATCCAAATCGGATTTGTTACAGAACTTGCGGGGCTAATGCACAGTGTTCAATAGAAACTCTTCGGTCAAACCATTAAAAATTTTTCTTTGCGATTTAACTCACAACGTTAAACAAATAACTACTGCAAGCTGTATGCCGCTTGGCATTGGTTTAGTTGCCACTCACGCTCTTAAAAAATTTGGAAATAAAATTGAAGTTAAACTATTCAAGTATCCGGAAAAACTGCTTGAGGCCCTTAAACGCGAGAAATGCGATATAATTGGTTGTAGTACTTATGTTTGGAATCATAACCTTGCACTTTGGGCTTGCAGAAAAGCTCGTGAGTTTAACCCTTCGGTCGTAACTTGTCTCGGTGGACCAGACTTCCCCTTATTAGAAGAACAGCAAATCGGCTATTTTGAAGCTCATAAGTACATTGATTTTAAAATTATTTATGAAGGCGAAGTAGCATTTTCAAATATTATTTCGAATGTTTTGGAGCGAGGAGATAATGCGTCTTTATTTGAAAAAGCGGTAGGGGGGTGCACCTTCCTGAATAGAAAAAATAATTTACTTATTAAAGGCAGTCCAATCACCCTAAAAAACCTGGATGAAAGTCCTTCTCCTTACATTAACGGGCTTTTGGACGAATTTTTTGATGGCAATTTTGTTCCAATAATTCATACGACCCGGGGTTGTCCCTTTTCATGTATTTTCTGCGTTGAGTCAGACAAATTTTACAACAATGTAAGACGGGTCGATCGAAACGAAGCTATTGCCGAGCTTCAATACATTGGAGAGAGGATATCCAAAACTTCAGTGAAGATGCTCTCGATAGCAGACTCTAACTATGGCATGTACAAGCAAGATAAAATAATTTCAGAGACTATCGCAGAGCTTCAACGCGAATATGACTGGCCCCTCGGTATCTATGTTTCTACTGGCAAAAAATTTGAGCCTGTAATGGCTAATACAGAAGTCCTTCGCGGTAGTTTCGACTTTTCCATGTCAGTTCAATCAATGGACAAAGTAGTGTTGGAAGAAATAGGACGAAGAAATATCCCTCCAGAAAAATATCGAGAAGCTGGCGAGACCCTGAAAGCTGCCGGCCAGCCGACACTGGCTGAAACAATTGTGCCGCTTCCAAAGGAAACTTTAAATTCCTATTTGGATGGGGTTAGAGAATTGATTGAGTGGGGCGTGCAAAGGATCGTCACAAATAGTCTGATGATTATCTATGGTACCGAATACAAGGACCCTAAGTTTCTTGAAAAATACGCTTATCAGACTCGATACAGGCTACTGCCCTCTTATTTCGGTGAATTTGATGGTGAAAAAATTTTCGAATACGAGGAATTTGGAATTTCCACCAATACTTTTTCTTTCAAAGATTATATTGCCGTACGCCGAGTTTCTTTTTTACTTGAGGTTCTGTTCAACAGTTCAATTTTGTACGAAACCGAGCTTTTCTTGGCAGATTATGACATAGGTTTTTACGATTTTTTTATTTTCGTTTACGGCGAATTGGATAAATCGCCGGAGAAAGTCCAGAACGTATTTAATAGTTATGATCAAGAAAGCCGCAATGAGATAAAGAATTCTCCTGGTGAATTAATAAAATTTTACTCAAACCCAAAAAATTATCAGGATTTGCTATCAGGTGAGATTGGCGGCAATGTTAAATTTAAGCACAAAGCAATGTTGTTTTCCGCCGTTCGCGATGATTGGATAAAATTTATTTTTGATTGTTTGGAGAAATTTGTCAAAACCAAACATTTAAAAAACCTTAAGGTGGAGATTGGCAGCTTAAAAAACTACATGTCTTGTCGATTGGATGGTGTTTTAGAGGGGTCGGAAACAACCAAGGAAATAGATCAAATCTTCAACCATGATCTAGAGTCATGGATCGCTCAAGAAAAAAGGGAGAAAAAACTCTCAGAATTCCAGATAGAGACAGGTGTTAGGTACCGGTTCGCTTTTGATGATCGCCAAAAGATTGAGAGAAACCAACTCTTTTCAAAACATGATGCCGAAAGCTTAATCGGCTTGACCAACATTCTCTCTGCTATCCGACCCCAGCAAAGGCTCTACCGTAAGGTTGAACGACTCTCCTGATTAATAGTAAACCACAAGAATATTAAAAGGCGGACAACAATAATATTGAGAGTTCAATAACCATAGTTAAAGACGCCAAAGTTCTTTAAACCAATACCACCACCATATCTTCGACGAGTGAGCATAGTGATCTGCCCATGCCTTTCTGGCTGATTGGACCTCCTGGGATTTCCACCAATGTTGAAGATCGTTAAAATTTCCATTAATTTTGCTCGCTGCAGATGCCCCTTCCGAAAACAAAATACCCACCCGTCTGAGATTATCAAAATATGGTGCGGCCTCTGGTGACAAAGGCCATGTATCATCATTCCAAAAACAGACCGTTGGAACATTTGCAGCCATGGTCATGTTCAAAGTCGTTCCAGGATGATCTAATACAAGGATTCGACAGTCCAGCATGGGTCGTTCTAGCGAACCATCGATGATTTTTAACATTGGAAAATATTTTAATACATACTCTTTATCGGCGAGTTCTCCTTGGCTCCGGAGATATGGCCTATAATAAAAATTTTTCATAATCTCGGGGTCCAGAGCAGAGATAAATTTGATTTTTTCTTTGCGATAGAGGGGGGTATAAGAGGGATCAGGAGTATAATCGACTCGCTGAGAACGCAGCCATGTTTTTGTACCGACCAGAATCACATTCGCGTTCAGCGGTCGATGACGATTTCGGATTCTGCTTAGTAAAGGTGAGGGTAAAGCGATAAATTTTCCCTTTAAATTATTCTGACTTTTCCAACCCCAGGTTAGGAAGGCCGTCATGGTATATTCGGTAAGCTTTTTCACATGTGAGTGGGCCATGGTGCCATATGAGGCACCATGTTGAGCTCGAGTGAATGCTTCTCCTGCGTTAATGGCATGGGCAGCTTGGAAATTTGCTTCCTCATTGCTATGGCTAGCCGCATTAATAAATAATCGACCAGCGACATATTTGTGTTTTAGAGCTTGTTTATTGTTCTCATAAAATTTTTCAGTTACTGATTGGAGCACAGTATTTTCTAAAATAATGTCGAGCATCTTTAGAAACTCAACCGGAACATTCGGTGGTGGACTTGGGAAATCAAAAAAATAATATTTTGTTTTAGTTTTTTTGGGGATAATTTGAAGGAAGGTTGAAAAAACGATTGTCCAGGCAGGGTTTACCCCTGGAATGTCACTAAAAGGTAGTCGACCTAATAACCTTCGTCCTAGTCGTTTTGCAATATTTGTGTTGACAGGAAGTTGTCGGGATAAATGTTGTGTGGTTGAATGTAGTTTAGATGTATCTGCTATTTCAATTACCCAATCCGATGGAGCTAATCTCTCAATAATGAGAGAGTAGAGCCACAAGTCATATTCAGGGGACAGCAGCCCAAGATCGATGAATTCGGATAGCCCGGTAAACTGCCATTTTTTTCGAATCGCAGGAGTTATAATTGATACCTTAAATGATTTCTCACGATTCTTTTCAATAAATTTTTTTACTAAGTTCCATCTACGCCAAGCAGCACTTGTCGAATGGAATATCCAACGAGTGATCAAGGGACTCCAAAATTTAGTTTTATAATTAACACCATTAAGGGCATTCAATTTATTTGCCCATTGGGCAACCATATACCCGGTCAAGTCTGCGCATTCCTGGGAGGCCTGGGAAACGGCTGCCGCAGAGTCGAAAGCATTTAAAAAAGACATGTCCTGCCAATTTGGATAATCATTTTCCACGGAAGCAAAAGACCACGGTCCCAAAACAGAATCGTAATCCTGGCGATAATCCTGGTCGACAGTTGATAGATAGAGGCTTCGCATATACAAAAGGTTTCCTATGCTGAACCGTGCAGGGTCCATCTGAGCAAAAAATAAACTCATACAGGCTGCTTTAAATAAACTTATAAAGCCTGCTTTGATTAGTAAATACTGGCAACCATATTTATTGATGTCGACAGTGAGAATTTGGCTGATAGGATAGTCCTTTGCATGTTTCGAATTATATGAAGCGATTTTAAACGACACTAATCATTAAATGATATACCAATAAGGATTAGCCAATGAAGGTCAGGCGGGCTTGTAGCTCAGACTCAAAGGATATCTGGAATTGGCGCAACGATCCAAAAACCAGAGAAAATTCGGTGAATCAAAACGAGGTGAGTTGGAGCGATCATCAGGCCTGGTTTATTCATTCTCTCGCTAATGAATCCAGGGCAATTTATATTGGCTTGTGTAGGAAAAGCGGATATTCCATGGGTGTCGTATTTTTCGATTTTGACGCAGATATGGCTACCTCTGAGGTCTCAATCAATATAGCTCCTCAGTGGCGACGGAAAAATCATAGCAAAGATCTACTAAAAAGCGCAATTAAGGAGTTCCAATCGAACCGGGCGTATGTGATGACCGCTAAAATA
>MDTB01169171.1_pt1 | contig 10258 bp, 8 predicted proteins | sample 811161 | NCBI WGS metagenome assembly MDTB01 (sample SAMN05326650, study PRJNA326480) | marine metagenome | isolation source: seawater | place: Mediterranean Sea | collected 2009
AAAATTTTAATAAATAAATTAAAGAAATTTAAAAACACAAAAATACTTTATAGTACCAATTTAATTGATATTATACATGCGAATAAAAATTCAAGAGCTATTTTAAACAACAGTATAATTAATGCAAAAATAATCATTGCTGCTGATGGAAAAAATAGTCATATAAAAAAAATTGTTGGAAACAAAACCTTTAATAAAAATTACAATGAAAGCGCTTTAGTTTTAAACTTTGTTCACAAAAAAAAGCTATTTAATACTGCCTACGAAATTTTTTATAAGACTGGACCTTTAGCAATATTGCCAATGAAATCATCAAAGGGGCTTTTTCAAAGTACAATGATATGGTCAAATAATGATAGTTTTTTAAAAAAATTATTAAGTTTAGAAAATATATTTATTAAAAATTTTATGGAAGAAAAAATTGGAAAAATTGTTGGAGACATCACTAAAATTAATTCAAGTCAAATATTCCCTCTTTCAGCCCACATCAATGATTCTTTTTTTAATAAACGGTTAATTTATGTTGGTGATGCCGCACATTCTATTCACCCAATAGCTGGCCAAGGGTGGAATCTTGGAGTAAACGATGTTAAAAATTTATATGATTTAAGTAAAAATAGAAAAATAGATATAGGTAGCGATTTATTCTGTCAGGCGTATAATAATAAAAGCTACCATAAGGCGTTTCAACTTTTTCAAATTACAGACAAACTAAACTCGCATTTTATGAGCTCTGGAAATATATACAGATCTTTAAGCAATATAGGCTTTGATTTTATAGAGAAAAACCAATTATTGAAAAATAGAATAACTAAATACGCTATGGGTATTTAGTTAATTTTTGAACTTTTTCCAAAGTTATTAATTTCAATTTCTAAAACAGATATTAAATTTTCACACAACTCATCAGAACCATCAAACTCTAATAACATTTGTTTTGTAAGATGGTCTAATGGCGAAATAACACAAATTATTTTTGCAAGATTAAGAGCATCTAAACTTTCAAACTCTGAAGTATTAAAATCAATTTTCTTAATATTTAAGTAATTCTTAAAATTAGATAAAAGTTTATTACTTAGTTCTGAGGTTTGTTTTTTAAAATTGCTGTTATAATCTAATTCCTCTCCTTCTATCATTATAAATTTGTATTTGTTGTCTAAAATTTTTTTTACCTTAAACCTTTTTATGCCTTCCAGGTTTATTTGATATCTTCCATCAGACGTTTCAGTAAAATTAGTGATTTTACCAAGACATCCTATTGTAAATAAATCTTTATTTTCTTTTGTCTGTATCATGCCAATTAATCTTTCATGAGATAAGGCATAATCAACCATATCAATATATTTAGCCTCAAAAATATTTAATGGTAAGTTTGTGTTTGGAAAAAGTATTGCTCCATTAAGGGGGAAGACAGGAAAGTTCATTTTATGAAAACATAATACTAGAAAGTTTTTTCCTGTATAATACAGTTGACTCGTGATCAAAACCTAATACGTCAAAGTAACTCAACATTTTTGTTTTAATCTTTTCTTTGTTTTTTGGATAATATTTTAGCAACATATCAAAACAACTGTCAAAGTTATTGTTTGCAAAGTGTGTGTCTGTAATTTTAAAAATAATATCAAAGTTATTTGGAGCACTTTGTAAATTTTTTTCTAATTCTTCTAAAGAGGGGTTTTTATCGGCATTTTTAATTAACAATATCCTATCTTTAATTTTTTTTATTTTTTCTATTTTGGTCACTTTATTATTTAACGAATTTAAAAAATCTTCAGCTAAACTGATTTCATTCAAACCGATTAAACTTTCAAGGTACATAGAGATACCATTTATTTCTTGGTTATTTTCAGCAATAAAAGTCTCTAGCAGATCTTTAGCTTCTAAAAATTTTTCTTTATCAAATAATGTTTTAATTTGATCATAGAAGTTTTCAAAGTTATTTGACAGTTTTTCACCAAGGGATTTTTCTAAAAATTTAATTATTTCTGTTTCAGGAATAACCCCTTGAAATGCGTCAACTGGCTGCTTGTCTTTAAAAGCAAAAATAGCTGGTATAGATTGAATCCTTAGTTGTGCTGCTATTTGTTGATTTTCATCGATATTAACTTTGGCTAAAACAACTTTATCTTGACACGATGCAATTACTTTTTCTAAGACTGGCGTTAGTTGTTTACAAGGACCACACCAAGGTGCCCAAAAATCTACAACAACCAATCTTTTAGCACTTTCTTCAAGAACCTTGGTTTCAAAATCAACTTCATTAACATCTATGATATTATTATTTTCCATACGTTTCTAAAACTTTTCCCTCTTCAGCGATAAAAATATGTATTTTTTTATTATTTTCAATCATAAATTCTATAAACTGATGAGTTTCTATTGTGACAGTAACAGTGTTTATTAGTGGATGAAAGTTTATAAATTCTGATTCATAAAGTTTTTTTTCTAAATAAAAATTTACCGATCCAAATTTATCATTTAATAGAGCGAAAGGGGAAACTGATCCTGGTTTAACTCTAAGATATTGATCAAGGTATTCATTTTTTGCAAATGAAATATTTCCTAGACCTAGTGATTTTGAAATTCTTTTTAGATCAATTTCTTCAGCTTCATCACAAGATAGTAAAAAAAATTCATTTTTTTTATTTTTTAAAAACAAATTTTTGCTATGTGCACCATTAATTTTTCCTCTCAGGTTTTTAGAGTCTTCAACTGTAAAAAGTGGTTCATGATGATGAAACTCAACATCGTATTTATTCTTTTTTAATAGCTCAATAAGTTGTTCTGAATTGTACATTACTTAAATTTTTTTATTATACTTTCTCAATATATCATGTTACTACAAAAAACCATTGCGGGCGTAGCTCAGGGGTAGAGCGCAACCTTGCCAAGGTTGAAGTCGAGGGTTCGAATCCCTTCGCCCGCTCCAAATTTCAACTCCACCTTTAAATTTTAAAATCCATTTGCAATAGAGTTGCAATAGAGTTTAAATAATCTTTAGTTATGAAAATTATTATTGCAATTTTAGTTCTGTTTTTTACATCAAACCAAGCACTTGCCTATCAAATTAAACACTCAATTTCAGATATTGAAAAAAAGTTAAAGAAAGAAATTTATTTTGATAATTGCAAAAGCGTATTTAGAGTAACTAACCCAGGTTACAGCATAGATAGGGAAGATACTTATAAAATGAGTGTTTTGATTAAGCATAATCCTCAAAATTTCGATATTAATGAAATCATATTTTTAGATGATAGTAGGTCTTTAAAGGATGGCATTGATTATTCAAAAGAAGAAAAAGCGAAGAGAATATTTGATGAATTTGTTTATCAGTTAACAATGCGATGCAGTATGTCTTATCCTGTTAGTATCGAATTATATAATAAATATAATATCTCAGAATATATTTTTGATTATGAGTTAAATAGAAACCATGAAATGGACTTTCAAATCAGATTAACTGATAAAGATGCTGAATACATTTTTGCAAATAAAAATAAAATAGCATCTTCAAAAAAAGAAATTAAAAGGTTAGAAATCTATGAAAATTTTCCACACAACTGGACTCTTTTTGGAACAAAACTTTATGATAAAATAGAAAATTTACAAATTATTGGAAAATTTAAAATATATGAAATTAAAGAAAATGAAAAAAAAAATGATTTTGAATTTCAATGTGTCTCTGCAAGAACTCTGGATGATAAACCATTAATAATAGATTCACTGACTGATAATAGAGGATGCATTAAGGGAAACAATATAGATCTTGGTCTAAATAGATATGTTTATGGATCTACAAGTGATCATCACTACCTGATAAGACCTGATAATAATAATGAAAGTTACTCAATTTTTATAGTTAGATATTCTCCTCTAGAAAAAAGAATTTTATCAATTACCGCAAAAACAAAAGTAACTTTTGAAAATGATGATAATTGCATTGACATAGGAAATCAAGTTTTGGATGAACTTTATGAATATCTAATTTCAAAAACGAATAATTATTTGATTAATAAAAAAATAGTAGGTGAATATCTTGGATCACATCCAAATAGAGTGCGTGTATATTTAAGTTCTGATCAAAAAGAACTTTATACTGATGAAGATAAAATAAATGAATTATTTGCAGTTTATGGATTTAGTTGTGAAGATGATGAATTTTCTAATTCACATTTTTATGTTTGGTTAACAGATGTATTTAGAAATTTAAAATTTGAGAAAGAATTACAAATGATTGAAGAAAATGAAAAAATATTAAATGAGAAAAAATTAGGCAAAGACATAAAAGAGGGAATTCTTTAATTATAAATAATTAATGAAAATAAAAGAAGACGAACTAATCACCCAAGATGAACACGTTGCGAAGAGAAAAAAATTCTAAATGAGGTGTAAAAGTTCAATAGAGTTACAATAGAGTTTTATTTAATTTTGGGACTTTATATGACTTAAATGAAGTGGGTCGGGAATTCGAATCCCTTCGCCCGCTCCAAGGTTTCAGTGATTTTAATGAAACATTATATCTAGTTAAGTTGTCCGCGTGACACATATGTGAAGAACTAAAAAATTAATATGAATTTTTATTAAAAAAATGATAAATTATAATCAAACAAACTTTCAATTAGAGGAGTTTAAGGTAAAAAAACTAACCTGGAAAATAATGTAGAAATGGAGTTTAAAAAAACAAATTTAAGTAATGCTTATATAATTAATTTAAAAACAAATGAAGATGATCGTGGTTATTTCTCTAGGCTGTTCTGTCAAAACAAATTAAAGAAAATTGGACTTAATAAAAAAATTTTACAAGTCAATCATTCCTTTACTAAAAACAAAGGAACACTTAGAGGTTTGCATTTTCAATATCCGCCAAAAGCAGAAATTAAAATAATAAAGTGTATTAATGGTGAAGTATGGGATGTAATTGTTGATTTAAGAAAAAAATCTAAAACGTATGGAAAGTCATTTAGTATAAAATTAACCTCAAAATCCCAACAAATGATTTTTATTCCTGAAGGATTTGCACACGGTTTTATTACTTTACAAAATAATTGTGAAATATTGTATTTTGTTACTGAATATTTTTCAAAAAAATTTGAAGGAACACTTAGGTGGAATGATGATTTTCATAATATAAAATGGCCAATAAAACCAAAAATAATTTCTGATAAAGATAAATGTGCACCAGATTGGGAAAATAACAAAGCAATATAAGTAGTTAATTTTTAACAAGATATTAAACAATTTTGTCCACTAAGTATTTAAGTATTAATTTTATTTTTTTTTACTGACTTAATTTTTTTAAGTGTCCCAAGATTTTTTTTAATAATTTTTAATAAAATTAATTACAGATATTAAATTTAATAAACCCTCTCTGTTTTTATCTAAAAAGTTAAAATCTAAATTTCCACTTAATTCAAAATTAGCTTGTTTCTTTTTGCTTATTATTCCAACTCCCCAGTCGCAATCCACACAACTTAAATTTAAATTAACACTTTTCATCCTTAGTTTTGCATAAGATTTCCAAACTGTACCATTCCAGGGTGGAAATTTACCATTAACTTCATAATCTTCTCTTTGATGAAATTCTGTGGGAGGATTACAATCATGCATAACTATAAATCCACCATTAGATAAAATCTTTAAACACTCTTCTATGTCCTTATCAACCTGATATTCTAAATGTAAACCATCAATAAAAATTAAATCAAATTTCATTTTATTGATTTTAAAAAATTCATCTGATGTAAGTTTGCATAAACCAGTAACATTTTTTGTTGGATAAGGATCTACACCAGTCTTATTTTTTGCTACAATTTTCTCATAATTTCTTCCATCCCTAACTCCAATTTCAAGATAGTTATTAAGTTTATTCTTATGAATTAGATGATTTATTATTGATGTTCTAGATGCTAAATCAAAACCATATGAAAATTTTTGAATTGTTAGCTCACCTTGAATAGTTTTTTTTATATCCCCTACATTTAAAATTTCACCGTTTTTTAGTTTTAGGAAAGGTTTAGCGGTCATTTTTTATTTATAAAATTTATAAGTTTTTATTTGTATTAAATATAAACTAAAATTATATTTAGAAAATATAAATTATATCAATAAAGTAATTTGGATTTTAAGTTTATGTGGTTTATTTTAATTAATTAAGAAATGCATTTACATTTTATATCACCTCTCGATCACCAGCAATTTAAAAATTCACATATTGCTTCTGAACGCTTAAGATTAAGTTTTATCAAAGAAGCTGCTAAACAAATTGGTTTTAAAATAACAGGAGGGATGTCAATTAATAATTTTCCCGATATAATTTATATAAGTAAAATAACTAGAGATATGCAAAAATCAATTTTACAAATAATTCAAAAAATTAAAAATACACCAATAAATATATTAGTAGATTACACTGATGATATACTAGGAGGTGTTTTTGAAGATGAAAGAGTAAAAGTATATGAAGAGTTAATAAAAATTAATTCCACATTTGTGGTTCCTGTAGAAGGTCTGTCCAAACAATTAGAGAGAAGAGGAAAAAAAACTTTCTTTGTTCCGGATGGTATTGACAACATACCAATTATAGAGCCATGTAAAAAGTATAATGCAAAAATTAATATTTTATGGAATGGGCATAGCTCAAACATAAACTCACTTTTAAGAGTAATTAGTAATGACTTAGCTGATTTTAGTTATGACCTTCATATTGTAAGTAATGCAATATCTTTTCAAATTCTAAAAGAAATTAAGTTAAAAAATATACCTAAGTGTAAATTAATAGGTCATGTGTGGAGTATTGACAAACTTCAGCAAGTATCAAAAAAATGTGACCTAGCGATTCTGCCGTCTGATAAAATATGGGCAAGTGCCAATAGACTGGTTACAAATTTTAGATTAGGGCTTCCAGTTATTGCAGAAACTATTAACTCCTATATGCCTTACTCAGATTATTATTGTAGTTTCGCAAAAAAAGATGTTTCAGACATGTTTAGATCCCAAGAAAAGTGGTATCAGTTAGTTCAGCGAGCACAAAAAAAAACCCAAGAAGATTTTAGCAATGAGAGACTTATTGGTTTATGGAAAGTATTATTAAGCAGTTTTAAATAAACTTTTACGTCGGTGCTAATAACGATGATTTGTAATTTTGTTTGCTATAATTTTTATAAAATCTATATTTGGTTTTTCACAACAATTTTTAGAAAACATTAAAATTTTTACTATTTATTCGTTTATTTAACATAAGTGAAAAAAGTCATGTTTTTAATAATAAAAATAAACATCTCTAAAAATTTTTTTAAAGCTTCTATTTTTACTTGATAAAACTATAGAAATAATAAGTGATATTAAATTTGAGTTTTTTTATAAACAAATTAAATATTTTATTTAAATCTGCTTATTTTTAGTGAGATAAATGCTAAAATAAAATAAAAATATAAATAATGGAATCTTCTGAGTTAAAATTAAAAGAAAAAACAACAGGTTTGATAGTTCTTTATAATCAAGGGAAGTTCAAAGAAGTTATTAATCTAAGTAATAAATTAATTTTACAATATCCTGACTCTTTTATTTTGTGGAATTTATTAGGAGCCGCATCTAAGAGTTTGGGAAGGGTTGATGAGTCAATAAGATCGTTTAAAAAAGTAATTGAGCTAAATCCTAGATATGCAGATGGATTTAATAATTTAGGTGTATCACTTCAAGAACAGGGTAGTTTGGATGAGTCTATAAAATATTTTAATAAAGCATTATCTTTGAAACCCAATTTTGCACAGGCACACAATAATATTGGCATAGTTTATAAAAAAAAAGGTAAGCTAAGTTTGGCTGCTAAATGCGTGAAGAAGGCAATATCTTTAAACACTAACTATGTTGAAGCTTATAATAACTTAGCCACAATAATTCAAAATCAAGGTGATTTTAATCAAGCAATTAAATATTTTAACAAAGCACTTTTTTTAAACCCTGGTTATTCAGAAGCTCATTATAATTTGGGTATTATTTTTTCAAAACTAGATGATTTCAAAAGTGCTGCCCAATCATATAAGAAAGCATTATTTTTACAGCCTAATTATCCAGAGGCTTATAATGGTTTGGCAATTATTATCAGTCAACAAGGTAAAACAGATGAGGCAATAAATCTTTTAAATGAAGCTATATCATTAAAACCAAACTATTCTGAAGCATATTATAATATGGGGATAATGTTTAAAAAAAAAAATAAATTAAATGAAGCATTAACTTCTTATCAAAAAGCATTAAATTTTAACCCTGACTATGTAGAATGCCTCTATAATATTGCAATAATTTTTCAAGAACAGGGCAGACTACTAGAAGCAATTGATTATTATGATAAAGCAATACTGAAAAGACCTAATTATCACAAAGCTCTAGCTCAAAAACTATACCAAAAAGCACAAATTTGTGATTGGAGAACAATTCAGCAGGATAAAGAATTATTCTCTCAACTTGGAACATCTAAAAATTTTATACCACCTTTTACAATGTTATTTTTTGAAGATGAGCCGCGTAATCATTATTTACGATCAAAACTTTACGCAAAAGAAAAATATACACAAAAACAAATACCTTTCAAAAAAAAACAAAAAATTACTACAAAACGTCTACGCCTTGGATATTTTTCAGCTGATTTTCAGAATCATGCCACAATGTATCTAGCATCTAAAATTTTTGAAAAATATAACAAACAAAAATTTGAAGTTTACTTATATTCTTTTGGAAAATCTCACAAAGAAGATGATGTTAGAGAAAAATTAATAAATTCAGTTGATGTTTTTAAAGATGTAATAGATCTTAGTGATAAAGATATAGCTATGCTTGCTCGTTCAGATCAAATAGACATAGCTATTGATTTAAAAGGATATACCAAAAATTCAAGAACAGGAATTTTCGCTTACCGTGCAGCACCTATTCAAATTAATTTTTTAGGATATCCAGGTACTATGGGTGCAAAATTTTTTGACTACATTGTAGCAGACTCAACTATCATACCTGAAGCTAAAAGTAGTTTTTATACTGAAAAAATCATATACATGCCTTATACATATCAACCAACTTCTCACTCGACTATAATTTCTAATAAAAATTTTACTAAATCTGAAATGAATTTACCAAATCATAGTTTTGTTTTTTGCTGCTTTAATAACAGCTATAAAATTTCACCAAATGAATTTCGAATTTGGATGAGGGTATTAAATAAAGTTGAAAATAGTGTGCTTTGGCTTTTTGGATCTAATATGTGGGCAAAAGATAATTTAATAAAAGCAGCTGAAGATTATGGGATTAAAAGTGAAAGGATGATTTTTGCAGAAAAACTTCTTTATTCTGACCATATAGCCAGACTGAGGTTAGCTGACCTTTTTTTAGATACTTTCAATGTTAATGCACATACCACTACAAGTGATGCACTATGGGCTGGTATACCGGTTATAACAAAGCTTGGTAATGGTTTTGCATCAAGAGTTGCCGCTAGTATTCTTAAAGCTGTAGGGTTACCAGAACTTATTGTTCAAAATGAAAACGAATATGAAAGTTTAATATTGGAAATTGCTAACTCACCAAGTAAGCTTATTAAAATAAAAGAAAAATTATCTTCAAACAAAGTATCTGAACCACTATTTAATTCTGAAATGTACATTAGTCATCTTGAAGATGCTTATAAACAAGTTTTGGAAAACCATTTAAAAAAAAGTAGTGCTAAAACAATTTACGTTAAACCATAATAATTTAAAATAATTATTTAAGAATTCAATTAAAGCTTTAAACGATTAGATTTTATATATTAGTGAAGGTTTACTTTAATAAAATTAATATTAATTTTTAGTTTTTTAAATTATTTTTTTTAAACTTATATTAAAGCTTATAACAATTCTATCATGATCTGACATATTAGGGTTAACAGAATGTTCTAAATAACTTGGAAAAAGAACCAACATGCCCGGCTCTGGTTTAATGCCATTATTATCAGCATTAAGTATATTAGATTCATTTGAAAGTGGATGTTTGTATATTTTGCTTGGTCTTGGGTCATAAAAAATTATATCACCACAATCATCTTTTGCAGTCACATAGTATGCAGCACTCAAATCACTATTACTGTGCTGGTGTTTTTGATTCATGGCTCCTTTTTTGTTTATTATTCCCCACATATTAGAAAGTGTGACTTCTTGATTTTTTAAATCCCAAGCCATGTCATTAACAGCTTTATTAATATTTTTTTTTATGGCTTCTATAAATTTTTTAG
>MDTB01186872.1_pt1 | contig 10258 bp, 7 predicted proteins | sample 811161 | NCBI WGS metagenome assembly MDTB01 (sample SAMN05326650, study PRJNA326480) | marine metagenome | isolation source: seawater | place: Mediterranean Sea | collected 2009
AAATTGACAACTTGTTATTATTTTCTCCTTTATTAGAAACATGTATAATTCTTTTTAAAACATCATCTTCGCTATAGATTAATTTTTCCCACTCTGTTTCTAATTCAGAATAACTTATGTTGTTTGTTTTTTTTTGCAAAGTATACAGTGAATGACTAACGACTGTTTGCACAATCATAAATGAATCATAATCAATGCTTAGTTGCTCTCTCACTCGCGAATAATATTCAATCATAAACATTGAAAAACGATACATCCCGTTAGAAAAAGGCTTTTGCTTAAGAAGTTGATTAGTTGCTCGTGCTCTAATTGTTTTTCTTACCTTGTCTATTTCTGCCATAATATCTGCCATAATAAAAACCCCAATTTGGTTTTAAAAAACTACAATTTATACTAAAAAAAAGCAACCCATTTTAGGTCACTAATATATTGAGTATTTTACGATACGTCATACAATTAAAAATAATATGAGCCTTTTACCAAAAATAAGAAGATGTCCGTGCTGTGACTCAATTAATTTAATTAGAGTCAATGGTTTAACTTATATAAATGAGTTTAAAAGTATTTCAGATTGGACTGTTAAAAAAATTTTTAATTGTAAAAAATGTAAAGAGGAATTAGTTTTGCTTATTTTTCAGCCAGATGGAAAAGAAAAACTAATTTGGTCGGATTATTTTAAATGCGAAGATGAATACTCTGATAGTTTATTAAGCTTACAGAATCAAAAAATTAAAGCCAAAAAACTAAGCAAAAAATACTTTGAGGTTTTAAAAGAAATTAATGGAATTCAAAACACAATATCTCTTAATCAAACTAAACTTAAAATAAAACTTAAAATCAAAAATAGAGGTATGTTAATTAGACACGTATAGTAAATCCCTTTTCATATACGTGTCCAATTAACATTAAAGCTTATCCATAAAAGTCTATTTTATATATAAAATACCAATAAAATCGCACATTTCTACATCCTAAATATTGAGAATATATTAGTGAAAAAAACAATAATTGTTATAATTATAATCTACAGTAAAAAATGACTAAAAATATATTTAAAAATAATAAAAAGATAATGTTAATAGAACCACCATTCTATAGACTTTATCATGATCAATTTTGTTTAGTTAAATATCCATTAGCTCTTGGGTATCTTTCTGGTTCTATACTTAGGAAAACAAATTGGGAAGTACAAACGTATAATGCAGATTTTAATGCTAAAAAGAAAAGCTTTGATCCTAGTGGCGAATACTTATCAGGAAAGGGTTTTAAAAGATACTTATCTTCTTTGAAAGATATGTCATTTCCTATTTGGGATGAAGTTAAAAGATCAATAGAAGAATTTAATCCAAGTGTTATAGGCCTTACTGTAAAATCACAAAACTTTACTTCAGGAACAATAGTTGCAAAAATTGCAAAGAAAATTAACCCTGAAATAAAAATCTTAGTTGGGGGAGCTCACTCTACCATGAATGGATCAAAAGTGTTTGAATGTAAGGATATTGATTTTGCTTGTATAGGTGAAGGGGAAAATACCATAAGCGATTTATTAAATGCATTAGAAAAAAATGAAGATTTAAATTTTGTAGATGGGATAAAATTCCGAGAAAATAACAAAATAATTACAACTAAACCAAGAGCTTATATAGATGACCTAGACACCTTAGACTTTGCTCTTACCACTGCTCCAAAGGTTTTAAAACATTTTGATAAATATCCCAAAAGAGCATTTGGTTATGTTTTTGGATCAAGAGGTTGTCCATACGCTTGTACATTTTGTGAATCAAAAGCTATGTGGACAAGAAAAGTTAGGTATAGATCTCCAGAGAATATAATATCAGAATTAAAACAAATGTATGATTTTGGTATTAGACAGGTAAATTTTGATGATGATACTTTTGGTATTAGTAAAAAAAATATTAAAATAATTAATGATCTTTTAGAAAAAGAACTACCAGATATGACATATACTTGTGAGACAGTGGTTCAACTTGCAAAAGATGAACAGGTTGTCAAAGATATGAAACGTGGTGGTTGTACAGGGACGTACGTTGGTATCGAGTCAGGTAATAATGAAATGCTTAAAAGTATAAAAAAAACTCAAACTACTGATGAATGTATTCAAGCTATGAGAAATCTCCAAAAACATGGGATAGATTCTCATGCATTCATAATGGTTGGATTTCCAAATGAAACTGAAGAAACTTTTAAACAAACCATGGATTTCATACCGAAGCTTAGACCAGACAATGTTATTTTTAGTGTTTTCACACCTTATCCTGGGTCTGATTTATTTTATCAATGTCAAAAAGATGGAATAATTGATGGTGAATTTGATTTATCAATTTACAATCATCAAAGCCCATTAAATTGTTTTACAAAAAATATTTCTAAGGAACGTTTTTATGAATTGAGAAGAGAAGCAGATAAGTTTGTTGATAAATATAATCAAAAAGCTAAATTTAGAAGAGGAATAGCTGCATTACGAAATTTAGGAATAAAAGCAACATTTAGAAAAGTTTATTCACATTATTATGGAAGAATCATAGCCCGAATTAATGCTTAATAAATATTAATTTATTTAATAATTTGGCGCGCCTGCTAGGACTTGAACCCAGAACCTCCTGGTCCGTAGCCAAGCGCTCTATCCAATTGAGCTACAGGCGCATACTATTTTCTATCAAAGAATTAGGTATTTTAGAAGCATCATTATTTGCAGGTTCTGGCATGCAACAAACTTGTATCTTGTTATTGATTGTGTTTATTTTATTATTCGTCAAGTTAAATTTATTATGAATGTAAAAAATAAAAATATTGTAATTACTTCTGCAGCACGGACTGCCATTGGAACAGCTCAAGGTTCTTTAAAAAATAAGCAAGCCTTTGAGCTAGGATCAGCAGTTATTAAAGAAGTTATTAAACGATCAAATATAAAATCTAATGAATTAGATGAATTAATTATGGGACAGGTTCTCACTGGTTCTACTGGTCAAAACCCAGCTAGACAAGCAGCCATATCTTCTGGCATCCCAATCGAAAAAACTGCTTATCTTATTAATCAAGTTTGTGGATCTGGATTAAGATCTATTGTTGCTGGTTATCAGTCAATTATTTCTGAAGACTCAAATATTATTGTAGCTGGAGGACAAGAAAGTATGAGCAATGCACCGCATTCAATTAATACTCGCAAAGGACAAACATTAGAGGAAGTAAATTTAGTTGATACCATGATCAAAGATGGCTTGTGGGATGCATTTAATAATTACCATATGGGAATGACAGCAGAAAATGTTGCGACTAAATGGAATATAAGTAGAAAAGATCAAGATGAATTTGCTTTATTTTCTCAGCAAAAAAATGAAAAAGCTCAAAAAGATGGAAAATTTAAAGATGAAATTATATCTTTAACAACAGGCACAAAAGAAAATAATATATTTGAAATAGATGAACACCCGAGACCAAGCATGACTATTGAAAGGCTTCAAAAATTAAAACCTGCGTTCAAAACTAATGGAACTGTAACAGCAGGAAATTCCTCAGGAATTAATGATGGTGCTGCAGCAGTTGTTTTGATGACTAATGAAGAGGCTGAGAAAAGAAATTTAAAACCCCTGGCAAGGATTGCATCTTGGGCAACTTGTGGGGTAGAACCATCGCTAATGGGATCAGGACCAATACCAGCTACAAGAAAAGCGTTAAAAATAGCTGGGTGGAAAATGACTGATTTAGATTTAATCGAGTCCAATGAAGCATTTGCCGCTCAAAGCTTGGCAGTAATTAAAGAACTTAATATACCAAAAGAAAAAGTGAATGTGAATGGAGGAGCAATTGCCATTGGTCATCCTATAGGTGCTTCAGGAGCCAGAATAATAGTAACACTTTTACATGAAATGAAACGAAGAGATTCTAAAAAAGGCCTTGCCACTCTATGCATAGGAGGAGGAATGGGCATAGCAATGTGTTTAGAAAGAAATTTTTAATAATTTTTAAAGTATTTTTTTAATATTACTTTTTGTACCCAAAATTTAGCATCAATATTTTTGTATTTTGGCTGAAAAATTTTTTCTATACTTCGTATAATTAACTTCATAAGCAAATATTAATTAATTACATGGCTGAAAATAGATAGAATTGTGTTATAAATAAAACAAAAATATCATGTCTATTGAAATAGTTGTTCCAGATATTGGAGATTTTGAAAGTGTTGAGATTATAGAAGTACTAGTCAAAGCTGGAAGTAACATTAAAAAAAATGATTCAATTGTTACTTTAGAAAGCGATAAATCTAGTGTTGAAGTTCCTTCTCCTTATGAGGGTAAGATTTCTGAGCTAAAAGTAAAAGTAGGAGATAAGGTATCTAAAGGTAGTATTTTAGCTTTAATTGAAAGCAAAGAATCCAATAATGAAACAGCTGCAACTATAAACAAAGAACCTAAAAATGAAAAAGTGGAAAATGCAAGTAAAACAAAAATTCAAGAGAATGTGTCTGTTAAAAAAGAAAATAATATACAACCAATAACAGAAAAAATTATCAAGCAAGCCGAATTAACTGAAACTAATAAACTAATTGAAAAAAAATCTGAAAAAATTTACGTAAAAACAAATGGTGCTGATATTGATTCTATAGAAACGCAGGAATGGTTAGATTCTTTAGATGCTGTTGTTAAAAAAGATGGAATTGAAAGAGCACAATATATTATTAAGAAATTAATTAATGAAAGCAACAAAGAAGGTTTTGTCCAATCATTAACTCGCATTACTCCTTACATAAATACTATTCATGAAAGTTCTGAAGTTAAATCACCAGGAGATCAAAATATAGAAAGAAGAATTAGATCTTTAATTAGATGGAATGCAGCAGCAATGGTAGTTAAAGCAAATAAAAAAAATCCAGAACTAGGTGGACACATAGGAACATTTGCTTCAGCAGCAACATTATATGATGTTGGTATGAATCATTTTTGGAGAGCTAAAAATAATAAATTTGGAGGAGATCTAGTATATTTTCAAGGTCATAGTGCTCCAGGCATGTACGCCAGAGCATTTTTAGAAGGAAGACTTTCTGCAAAACAGCTAGGAAATTTTAGACAAGAAGTTGGAGTAGACGGATTATCATCATATCCTCATCCATGGCTAATGCCGAAGTTTTGGCAATTTCCAACTGTATCAATGGGCTTGGGTCCAGTGTTGTCAATTTACCAAGCTAGATTTACAAAATATTTAATTAATAGAGGGTTAATTAAAGATGAAAATAGAAAAATTTGGACTTTTTTAGGAGACGGAGAGACTGACGAACCCGAGTCATTAGGCGCCATTAGTTTAGCATCAAGAGAAAAGCTGGATAACCTGATATTTGTAATTAACTGCAATTTACAAAGGCTAGATGGTCCTGTCAGAGGTAATGGAAAAATAATTCAAGAGCTAGAAGGTATATTTAGAGGTGCTGGCTGGAACGTAATAAAAGTTATTTGGGGATCGTATTGGGATCAATTATTAGCTAAAGACAAAAGTGGTTTACTAATTAAAAGAATGAACGAGTGTGTTGATGGAGAGTATCAAGCTTTTAAAGCAAATAATGGATCGTATGTTAGAGAAAAATTTTTTGGAAAATATCCCGAATTAAGAGATTTAGTTTCTACTATGACAGATAGAGATATTTGGAAACTTAACAGAGGAGGTCACGACCCACATAAAGTTTATGCAGCTTACGAAGAGGCTATGAAAACAAAAGGTAAGCCAACAGTCATTCTTGCTAAAACTATAAAAGGCTATGGAATGGGAAAATCTGGAGAGAGCATAAATATAACACACCAACAAAAAAAATTAGGAGAAGATGATCTTATTTATTATAGAGATCGTTTCGATATTCCTCTTACCGACAAACAAGTTAAAAATATTGAATTCTATAAACCGGATGAAAAATCAGATGAAATAAAATACCTAAAAGAAAGAAGAATGAAATTAGGTGGAAATTTGCCAGAAAGAAGTTCATTTTCAAAACCAATCAAAAAACCAACAAAAGATATTTTTGAAAATATGCTTAAATCCTCTGGGGAAAGAGAAATGTCAACTACAATGGCATTAGTCAGAATGTTAACAAGCTTATTAAGAGATAAAAATATAGCGCCTAGATTAGTTCCAATTATTCCAGATGAAGCTAGAACATTTGGAATGGAGGGTTTTTTTAGAAAAATAGGAATCTATGCTCATGAAGGGCAAAAATACGAACCTGAGGACTCGGAACAATTAAGTTCGTATAGAGAGGATAAAAAAGGCCAAGTGTTAGAAGAAGGTATAACTGAAACAGGAGCGATGTCATCATTTATAGCTGCAGGAACTTCTTATACGAACCATGACATAGAAATGATACCAGTATATACGTTTTATTCTATGTTTGGTTTCCAAAGAGTAATGGATCTTATTTGGGCAGCTGGAGATTCACAAACAAGAGGATTTCTTGTTGGTGCAACATCAGGAAGAACAACATTAGCTGGAGAAGGTCTACAACACCAGGATGGACATAGTCAAATATTAGCTTCTACCGTTCCAAATTGTGTGAGTTATGATCCAACATTCGCTTATGAACTAGCAGTTATTTTTAGAGAAGGACTGAAAAGAATGCATGATAAACAAGAGAATATTTTTTATTATTTAACAACAATGAATGAAAATTATCATCATCCAGAGATGCCAAAAAACTGTGAGGAAGGAATCCTTAGGGGCATGTATTTATTTAAAGAATTTAATAACAAAGGTAAAACAAAAGTACAGCTTTTAGGTAGCGGAACAATCTTAAGAGAAATGATATCTGCGGCTGAAATATTAAGTAAAGAATATAATATTGATAGTGATGTCTGGAGTGTTACAAGTTTTAACGAACTAAGAAAAGATGGAATGACAATCGAAAGAAATAATTTACTTAACCCTACGAAAAAATTTGAAAAGTCTTATGTTGAAAAATGCCTAAGCAATAGAGAAGGACCAATTATTGCTGCCTCTGATTATATGAGAAGTTTTGCTGATCAAATAAGACCTTATACATCCAAATCGTTCTACTCCTTTGGAACAGATGGGTACGGAAGAAGTGATAGTAGAAAGAATTTAAGAAAGTTTTTTGAAGTTGATAAAGAGCATATAGTAACCTATACATTAAGCGCTTTATCCAAAGAGCAACTAATCCCTACTAAATATGCAGAGCAAGCAATAAAAAAGTATAAAATTGATAAAGAAAAACCTATACCAACTGTATCATAAAAATGTCTGAAAAAAATAAAACGATAGTCAGTGCAAGTCCTAAAACTAGAAAATTTGCAAGAGAACTTGGTGCTAATTTATATTCAATCAAAGGATCACAAAGAGAAGGCCGAGTTACAGAAGAAGATGTAAAAAAATTTATCAAGAATTCTTTATCTAATGAAAAAATAATAAAAAAGGAATCAGATACACAGCCCTACAACCACTCAGAGTTTGGAAAAATCGAAATATTACCTATACCTAGAATTAAAAAAATTGCGGGACCGCACCTGCAAAAGTCATGGAGTGAAATTCCACATGTTACACAACATGATGAAGCTGACATTACCGAGATGGAAATATTTAGAAAATCCCTAAGAGATTTATATACTGGTGAGAAAATTTCAGTAACTCCACTCGCTTTTATCATTAGGGCCTTAGTCAAAGCACTAAAGGATTACCCTAACTTTAATTCTTCCTTAGATTTAAAAAATGAAAAATTAATTTATAAAAAATATTATCATGTTGGAATAGCAGTAGATACAGAACATGGTTTAATGGTTCCAAAGATTCGAGATGCTGATAAAAAAGATATTACAACACTAGGAAAAGAGTTAAAAAAAGTGAGTAAACTTTGTTCAGAATTAAAAATTGATAGAAAGGAATTTTTTGGCGGATCTATGACAATATCTAGTCTAGGAGGCATAGGAGGTAGTTTTTTTACACCAATTATTAACCAACCCGAAGTTGCTATACTTGGTATTGGGAAATCCCAGAAAAAACAGATTTTCATAAAAGATAAATTTGAAACTAGAATTATGCTTCCTTTGTCTCTTTCATATGACCACAGAGTTATTGATGGTGCTGAAGGAGCAAGATTTTGTGCACACTTAAGAGATAGCTTAGGAAAAGATTTTGCCTACAAATTAGCAATTTAAATATATGACTAGAACAATGTCTTTACTAAGTGCATTATTATGTACTTTTATTTGGGGAACAACATTCATAGCTCAAGACACAGGAATGGATAAAATTGGCCCACTCACATTTAATGGAACAAGATTTTTAATTGGATTTATTTCTATAATTCCATTTGCATTATTATTTGAAAGAAAAAAAATTATTACAGAAATAAATAAAAATAAAAAACTATTTTACAAGCTACTTTTTTGGGTTGGGGTATTTTTATTTTTAGGAACATATGTCCAGCAAGCTGCTTTACTATATACTGATGTGGCTAATGCAGCTTTTTTTACAATTTTTTATGTACCAATGGTACCTATAATACTTTATTTTTTCTATTCTAAATCTTTACATTGGAGTATTTGGCCGTCAGTTTTATTTTGCCTTATAGGAGTTTATCTTCTAAGTGATTTTTCAAATGCAACTGTGAGATTAGGAGATGGGTTAGTTATACTCTGTGCTTTATTTTGGAGTTTGCATATAATATTTATTGGAATTTTTATTAAAAATTTTAATTTACCTTTGTTTTTTGGCGCATTACAGGCTTTAATAGTTTCACTTATTTCAATTTTATTTGCAATATTTTTTGAAGTAATAACAATTTCTAATATACTAAACGAGTCTGTATCAATAATATATGCTGGAGCTTTATCTGGAGGAATTGCATTTACATTACAAATATATGCTCAAAAAAATATTGCAGCGGCGCCAGCTGCAATTATATTCTCTTTAGAAGGCGTATTTGCAGCAGTGGCAGCGTGGATAATTTTAGATCAGTTTTTAGAAATAAATAATATTATAGGCTGCTGTTTAATATTAGCTGGAGTTTTATTATCTCAATTAGCTCCAATTTATAAAAAAAGTTATATATAGACTATAGCCAACAGTATTAACGAAAGAACTATTCTATAAATTACAAATATATTTAAGCTAAATTTTTTAACAAAATTTAAAAAGAGAGCAATTGTTATATATGAAAAAATAAAAGAAAATATTACAGCTATGATTGCTAGAAAATTTAGTTCAGGACTTCCTTCTTTATACACATTAAATATTCCTAAAATACTTGCAGCGGTTAAAGCTGGTATTGCTAAAAAAAAAGAAACTTTAGTCGAATCGTATCGATCAAATCCTAATATTCTTCCAGCTGTAATTGTGATGCCAGCTCTACTCACACCAGGAATTAACGAAATCACTTGAAATAAACCAATAATAATTGCTGACTTTATACTAAATTTAGCATCGAGTTTTTCACTTACTTTTGTTTTATCACTAAAATAAAGAAGAATTGCAAATACGAGACTCATCCAAGCTATCACTTCAATATTTCTTAAATTATTTATTAATCCTGTTTGATAAAATAAATAACCAACAGGAATTATGGGTATAGTTGCCAATAAAATTTTAATTAAAAAATCTTTATTTTTAATAAAGCTTAAAAGATCTTTTATAAAATACACAATAATTGCTAGCAACGAACCTAGGTGTAAACAAATATCAATTAATAAATTTTGAATATTAAAAACAGAATAATGAGCAACTAAAAAAAGATGTGCCGCAGAACTGACTGGCAAAAATTCTGAAATGCCTTGAATTGCAGCTAAGATTAAAATTTCAACAGAAGAAAGCATTAATAGATAAATGCATAACAGATATGCAATATAAATCCTAGATTTATTGAATAATTGGATATATTGGTCAGCTATTATGTCCTAAAAAGACTTTTAGGCCCATATATATTGAGATAAATTAAGTCAGCAAAAAAAAATATGACTGAAAAAATGTTAAAATTTACTAAAATTAATCAGCAAAATCCTAACAAGAGATTTGTAGATAAAAGAGTTGAAGATTTTAGTGAAATTTATGACCAGTTTATAAATGATAAAGCAAAAGAACAATCTAGTAGATGTTCACAATGCGGTGTTCCATTTTGCCAAATTCATTGTCCTTTAAGTAATAATATTCCAGATTGGCTAAAATTAACTGCCGAAGGAAGAATTAAAGAAGCAAGTGAATTAGCGCATAGCACAAATAATATGCCTGAAGTTTGTGGAAGAATATGTCC
>MDTB01224183.1_pt1 | contig 10258 bp, 20 predicted proteins | sample 811161 | NCBI WGS metagenome assembly MDTB01 (sample SAMN05326650, study PRJNA326480) | marine metagenome | isolation source: seawater | place: Mediterranean Sea | collected 2009
ATGAGCTCACCCTTGAGCAGGTTGAAGAGCAGTGCATTGAGATGGCTCGCTGGGCAGAAGAAGAGCACAAGGCAGAACAGGAGTGGCTCGCTGAGCAGGACCGGATGGACCGCGATGAAATCGCAATGGGTCTGGCAGAGCCGACCGAGGAAACTGTTTTAGAAAAATGGGAAATCTACGAAGCAATGGCCGAAGCAGAAGGTTATTAAGATAGAAAATTATTTCTGTTTTGTAAAAAAAATTCTAGACTATGGTATAATAGTAGTATATAGAGATTAAGGAGTGAGATAAAAAATAGAAATTTATTCTATCCTCGCCAAATGGTGACACCGCTAGAAGTTGTTAAAGGGAGCAATGATGAAAGGTGTTAATGAGTTAAGTGTTATCCACATAGAAGACTTGAAGTCAAAGCTGCAAGTCTTTAAAAAGCTAATTGAACAAGGTAAGCTTTCTAAAGAAAAAAGAATTGAGATTGAAGAAGAGCTATGTTATATCCAGAGAGAGCTGGATATGCGTAAAAACGAAAACGTTTCTTAGGAGAAAATATATGAAATCAAATACTTCTGGACTTTCTGGGTATTTTAAAAAAGTAGGCGAAAGAAGCCTTTTAACGGCAGCTCAAGAAATTGAGTTAGCGCAAAAAATTGAAAAAGGAGATAAGCTAGCTAGAAGCCATATGATTGAAGCTAATATCAGGCTAGCAATTAGCATCGCTAAAAATTACACTAACACAGGATGTAGTTTAGAAGATTTGATTCAAGAATCTAGTCTTGGCTTAATCAACGCAGTTGATAGGTATGACTGGAGAAAAGGGTTTAAGTTCAGCACGTATGCTGTTTGGTGGATTAAGCAAGCAGTTAGAAAGCATGTATCTAGTCAAGCTTCACATATCAAGCTCCCCGCAAATGGAAGAAACATTCTTTGGAAAATGAATGTTATGAAAAAGGAGTACGAAGAAGAGTTTGGATCAGAACCATCTTTGCAAGAACTAGCGGATTTACTTAGCATTAAAAAGTCTACTTTGGATTCTTTGATTAAAAGCTCTAGAAATTTTATTTCGATTGATGCTACTATCGGCTCAGATGGAGAAGGTAGAAAGATATCTGAAATAATTCCAGATGAAGCAGAGTCAATTGACACCTTGATGGAGAGGTCAGAGCTAGCTCATATTGTTCGCTCAGCAATGAAGACACTTACCCCAAGAGAAGAAATGGTCCTGAGAATGCGCTTTGGAATCTCAGAGACAGAAACTGATCATCAAAATTTTCCAATCACAGCTACTGAAATCAATATTTTAAAGGAGAAGTCTAATGAGTATGCCTAAAGGACATAAAATCGAAGGTGGATATGCAACTGTAAGTTCTGAAGAGGGCTGCATGGGCTATAGAGAGATCGCTGAAAAGATGACAGATATGGGATATGATATGAACCACTCTACAGCGAGAAACGTGTTTCTCAGGGCAATGAGAAAGATTGCCCGACCAATCTGCGATAGCTACGGTCAATCTTCTTCAAATGATCTATCTAATGATCCTCAGTTTCAGTCTTGCATTCAAGAGATTGTTTCTGACTACATTAATATTTAATAGTAGGAGGTTATACCATGTCTATATCTTGGAAGAGTTACATGGCTGTCAGTAAAATAGATACCCGTGGATACTTAAATGCTAGAAAAATAATTTCTTATGAGGAATTATTGAGCAGTATCAACCCGGCTGATGTAAAGCCGCCACTAGAATCCGAAGTCTGCCCTAGTTGGTATTATTTATCTACTTTTGAACCCTCGCCGAGTATACCCTCGCCGAGTATGTGTACAAGTGAACAAATATCTCGTGCAAAAGTTAAAATAAAATCTATCGAGGAAGGCCCTAGTGATAAAGAAATTGCTAAAAAGGTAGAAAAAATTGTTAAAAAAGTTTCAAAAACTAAGCTTAAATCAACTACTGCTAAAAACTCTAATCAAAGTCAAGATATAACTAAAAGGACGGCGTCTAGAAAAACAAGAAGTACTAAAAAGGAATAAGATGGCACAGCTTAATCTGTCTAATGGAGTTATTATAGATGGAGAGAATAAGACTGTCATTTTTCCATTATCAGAGTTAGTAACTTTTACATTTACTTTTGAAGAGTGGAAAATATTTTCTAGTTTAGTTGAAGATACAAATTTAGTTTTTGAAGCAAATGTAACTGATTACGCTTATGCATGCGGCTCATGTGGGTCGATAAACTCAGTTTCTGAATTAGAAGAGATACCAGAAGAAGAGATAAATTAATGTTAAGCATCTTCCCTAAGTGGGTTTTGATGTCTTTGATATTACTAAACGTGTTTTTATTCTTTTTAGGCTTTATTTTAGGTAGCACTAATTTAATGCTTTTATCTCTTTTAAACACAGTTTTATTCTATATTCCAATTTGGTTAAAAGAAAAAGACGGAGAATGAAATGCCATACAGAAATATTAAATCATGGCCACATTCAGCTCTTAAGAAAATTGCTGATGAAGTGAAGAAAGAAGAAATTGAAGACATAGCGCTAGATTTAATAGATACGATCAGGGTTGCTTCTGGCGCTGGATTAGCAGCGCCGCAAATTGGTATATCAAAAAGAATTCTTGTAGTAGATGTTTCTAAATTTGAATGTGATAATCCAGATCATGAAATTTCTAAAGATAATCCTGATTTTTGGGTGATATGTAACCCAATAATTTCAAACCCTTCAGAAAAATTTGAGTGGAAAGAAGGGTGTTTATCAGTACCTGGAATAACTACACTAGTATGCAGAGACAAAAACATAAGTCTTGAATATACTGATATCAGCGGAAATAAAAAAAATTTAGATTTATCGCCTCCTCTCTCTATGGCAGTGCAACACGAAAATGATCATTTAAATGGAGAAACTATCTTAGATAGAGTTTCTCATCTTAAAGCTTCAACTTTTAAAAGAAAAATTAGAAAGTCAATATTAAAACAAGCAAGAGACCTAGAATTTCACAAAGAAAATTCAGATAAAGTTAATAGGGTAAATAAGAAAAATAGTGCACTCTCAAAGCAAGAGATTAAAAAAAGAAAAAAATTGAAGCGTGAAAATAGAAAGAAAATGTAGCTGGCGAGTATACTTAGTATATGAGGAGGTTCCATGGAAAATCTAAATTCAGATCTAGAAAAATCTAGAATCTTCAGATATTCTAAGAGCAGACTTAAGGTGCTCGGCCCAAGCTCTCTTGAGGAAGAGAGTGAGAAGATAAAAACTAGATTTATGAGCATAAGCTTGATGAAGTCAAGTGAATATGACGCTTTATTTTTTGATCTCCAAAAACAAAATGATTGGGATAATATTTCCACTATAGCATATTTTGATTCTGTTTTAATGTTTGAGTAAAAAAGTTATATTTATGTCTGTAAGCTCAGAGGCATAAATGAAACTTGAAGAATTAATTGAAACTGCTTTAAATAGGCGCCAACTCTCTAAAGAGATATGCGAAGAAATTTTATCTTATGGAATTTCAGAATTTCTCGAATCCGGATGTACTTATCATCAAGCTATTACTATAATTGAAAGAGCGGAGATAGGAAAGCAAAGATCTGTTTACCAGTCTCAGTACACACCGGAACAGGATGATGAAGCTTGATCATATAGCAATTAATGTCAAAAATATAGAAAGTGCTGCGTCTTGGTATACTCAAAACCTTGGCGCAGAAATTATTTACTGCGATGAATCTTGGGCTATGCTAAACATTGGTTTAACAAAAATAGCTCTCACTATTGCAAACCAACACCCGCCTCATTTAGGTTTTAGTGTAGGCTCTTTAGATAAATTACCTTGTGATAACCCTAAATACCACAGAGATGGCTCAGCTTATCACTACGTTGAAGATCCAGATGGTAATGTGATAGAATATGTATATTATCCTGAGTGAATAATATTTATTGTAGAAGGGATTAGTTGATTATGCCTTATAAAATTAGAAAGCAAAAATGTACTAGGTCTGATGGTAAGAAAGGCAATTATGTCTTAAAGTATAAACCAAAAAAGCCGACAAAGAAAAAGAAAGATAGTGAAGGTATGGTCAAAGCTGGTTGCCACACTAGTAAGAAAAACGCTAATGCTCAAAGAGCGGCTATAGAAGGTGGCCCAAGAGAGGCTGATGAAGCTTCTTATGATGAAGAGCTTCGAGAGCAAGATCCAGGAAATAAATTCTCTGGAAAAGATTATGCGAGCAATCCCACTGGAACAACTACAGTAACTTATGGCGAATCTCTCATAAGAGAGTGGATTAGGGAGAAGCTGCTTATAACAGAGGTTGGAAATCTTTCAGCTCCTGAAATGCAAAAGAGGCAAAGAAGGTTTGATACTTTTCTAAAGAAAATAAAAGAAAAGAGCAAGTTTAAAACAGTCACCGGCGATGAGTTTGAAATTCCAGAAGAAGGCAACGATAAGTTGATCCAAGCTCTCATGGCTAAAGATCCTGATGAATATAAGTCTGCATTTCTTACGATTGTAACTGTGCCGCCAAAAGCTGTTTCATCACCAACAAAAATCATGAAAACTGCTGAGTTTGGTGGCTTAGTTCCGGGTGCTAGATTACAGAAAGAAGATATACAAATTTCTCAAATTCAAAGAGAGCTCACTGAAAAAGGTCCTTTAGATATTAATGTTGGTGAGAGAACTGCTATTGGAGTAGTCAGTGTAGAAAGCGTTACTGGAACCCCAAAAGCAGACTGTGTTCTTAAAGATAGAGACGGAAACGTAGTAGCTTCTATCTCTTTAAAAGATGCTGATATTCCTACTCAAATGCAACAATGGGGTGGTATTACAAAATTTAAAAAGCACCCTGAAGTTAAATCTTTTATAGAAGATCTTAAAAAAATATCTTCCAACGCTCCAGATGGAAGAATACAAACAGCTTACTATCGTCCACTAAAAGATCAAAAATTAGCTCAAGACTTATGCTATGGAGATAAGTCTAGCCAGCTAAATGATTGCGACTTGATTATTGCATCTCAAAAACCGATTGAGATTGATAAATCCGGAAATTTTGTCGCCACTAATATATTTTATTCCCCATCAATACCAACTGAGGGTTGGGCACCAGCGCTTTGGGCTACTTATCGAAAGGGAAGGGGTGGAAATCTAGGTTTAGAAAATATCAGAGTTGGATGTTATCCAATTGAGTGGGGATTCAATAGATCTCACGAGCTTTTAGAAATTTCTGTTTCTGAATCAATTATTAGAACATTGATAAAAGAAGAGTTGAACGGATCAGATAAAACAGAAATCAATCGTATGATAAAAAAAGCAATTGATAAAGATCGTAAACAACAGAGAAAACTAATGCAAGCTGAAATAGCCAGCGAAATAAAAAATGCTAAGATTACCAAAGTAATCAAAGAGCTAGCTGCAGAAGAGCTTAAAAAAGAAATGAGCAAAGAACATAAAGGTAAAGAGTTTCAGGGAGCGGTAACAGAGATTACTAAAAAAGTAATTAAGAAATTATACCGTGAGTTGAGTTTTTCCTATAATCCAGTAATAGATAGAATTAAACTATAGTGGATTTAAATCCAGCTTGAGGAAAAGATGTTGAAAGAAGTTAAGAGCTTAGTTGTCGTTTTTGCTGTTTATATGGCGCTTTTTGTTTATAATGACTTTTTTATTGAAAGAGTAGAACAAATTATGATACCAGCAGAAAAGTTCGTGAACCCTAGAATAGTAAACGTGCCAATTATTGAATGTAATGGTGAAACGGTTGCCTTGGAAAAAATTGATAATATTTTTAATGAAAATCTTAAAAAATAGTCGTTATTATGATATAATCTTTATATAATCAAGGAGCGGCCTCATGCCAAGTGTACTATCGAGCTAAAAAACTAGCCCTTAACAATGGGCGAACTTATCATATTGCAGCAATTCTTAGAAGAAACGGTAAAGTTGTTAGGGTTGGTGAGAATACTGACAAAACACATCCTCGCTTTAAGCGACAATATGAGGATGGAACTTGGGCATCTCATATGCACGCTGAGATGAATGTTATTCGTTTTGCTGAGCCGGGAGATGAAGTTGAAGTAATGCGGTTTTCAAAGTGCGGGCATCATATGACAATGGCTAAGCCATGTCATCTATGCATGTCAGAAATAAAAAAGGCGGGCATTAAGAAGGTAAGATATACCAACTGGGATGGCAACTGGGAAGAGGAAAAAGTTAAGAAATGATAAAAACTGGAGATTTAGTAAAAATGAAGCCTCGGGATTATTGCGTTTCGTCTTTAAAGCTAGCCCCTAAAATAATCTCAGATCTTTATCCACCAGAAAGAGCAGTTTGTCTAGTCGTAACAGGGATAAGAGAGTCTGATTTAAGTAACCACAGTCGTTATTTTAATCCTAAAAATAAAATGATAGAACTTAAAAAATCAATACAAGTTGTTTTTGGTAATAAAATATACGGCCCTTGCGATTTATCTGCATTTGATCCTGTGAGAAAATAATGAACTATTATGATATTCTCGGAGTTTCAAAAGAATCATCAAAAGACGAAATAAAAAAAGCTTATAGAAAACTAGCTTTAAAATATCATCCTGATAAAAATCAAGGCGATGAAGCTAGCGAAAAAAAATTTAAAGAAATATCAGAAGCATATTCTGTCTTATCAGATGACCAGAAAAGAAGAGAGTATAATAACCCAACCCAGCAATATAGCAGGTCTAGTGGTTTTGAAGATTTTTTTAGTTCTTTTAGCGGTTTTGATTTCTTTGGAAATCGCCAGCGATCCCGACCTTTTACTAAGAAAAAGAATCCGGATTTAAGTCTATCTATGAATATAACTTTTCCTGATGCTGTTTTTGGCTGTGATAAAAAAATACAATATTCTAGAACTGTTTTTTGCGATTCTTGCGATGGCTCAGGATTTTCTTATAGAGGTTCATCCGGAGTTTGTAGACGCTGTGCAGGTTCTGGGCATCACCAAACTCGACAAGGCCCGATGATTATAAGAAATGCGTGCGATTCTTGTAATGGTACTGGACAAGAGCTTCCACCGCCGTGCAGAGACTGTGCCGGCCAAGGAGCAAAAAATGAGTCAGAAAACTTAGTTGTTAAAATCCCTAAAGGTATAATACCAGGCCAAAAAATAAGAGTTTCGAAAAAAGGACACTATATTTTTAAAAATTCTGAAGCTGGAAATTTATATTTAGAAGTTAATTCTCCAAATAGCTGGAAAAATTTTACTAGAGACGGTCTAAATCTTCTTTCAAAAATAGAAGTACCTTTTTATAAAGCTGCTTTAGGCGGAGAAATTAAAATAAAAACTTTAGATTCTTCTAAAAAAGATATATCTGAAATAAGTTTTAAAATTCAACCTGGTACTAAATGTAACTCTACTATAACAATCACTGGAAAAGGAATAGAGGGACCTCGTGGGAGAGGAGATTTTTATGGCACGATATCAATAGAAGTTCCAGATAATTTAAATGAAGAACAAGAAAAAATGTTAAAAAAATTAGGAGAAATTTTTTGAATATCCCTCTTTTATCTTTTGGTTGTGCTCTTTTAGTTTTTCTTCATGTCCTCATTTGGTTTTCTAGTAATGGCCAATTCATGGAAGGCAATGAATTTTTTAAAAAGCACAGCTTTCTTTTCGCTATATGTGCCAGCCCAATAGTCGCTGCTCTTGGATATTATGGTTCAAGGTTTATTCATGAAGCGATGACTCAAAGCGTGTGGCAAATTAGATTTATAGGCTTTGGTCTTTCTTATTTAGTTTTTCCAGTTTTAACTTGGCATTTTTTAGGTGAATCAATGTTTACTCTAAAAACTATGCTTTGTATAAGTTTATCAATATTGATTATCTTTATTCAGATTTATATGTAATATCTGCAATTTCAATTGGTGTAACTATAAACTCATTCCACAAACTAGTTTTTCCATCTTGGCAGCCTTCTAGATCATAACAAATATTATCAACTTCTTCCCCGGGATATCCAAGCCTATACAAGTTGCAGGCTCTCCTCCCACTTTCAGTAGCAAAAGATTTTATGTCACTTCTAAATCCTGCTCTAACATTTCCTAATATGGTTAAACAAACATTAGAATCTGATCTAAAAAATGGTCTCTCCATATATGTAAAAGAAGAGATGTCAAAAGTTTTTCCTGATTTTATAGCAGATAATATTCTTTTTACACCGCTTTCTGTTGTATAATGACTCACTATTTTTGGGTTCCAAATAGATTTATAAATTTGTGATGTATATTGCTCATCAAGAAGAACATATGGTTCTATATCTCCCCTAGAATAAAAATAACCAAATCTCAAACTTTCAATATTTGGAAAATAGCTTTTAAACTCTTTTTTAAGCCCCCAAATTCTGTGATTTACAAAATCTTCTATAAAATCTAAAACATTTTTTTCAGTTAAAAGCTCATATCTTTCGACTTCAGTAAAAAGTAGATGTCCAAAATTTTCTGAAATTATAGAAACAAATTCTTTAAAATCTTTTGTATTACAAAATTTCATATCTTTACAGCTGATTTTTCCGCTTCTAGTGTCCATTCCAGACTCTTGCAGAGATATTAAACTATTTGCTATGTTTTGCCATTGTTCAATTGTTTTAAAGCAGTTGTCTGGCTTAATGTATCCAAGCACTTTAATTTTTGGCTTCATTTATTTTCCGAAAAAGAAGTTTAAAACTTCTGGCTTAATTTTATCGATTGATTCATCAAACGCACTCTCTCTTGCGTCCACATAAAACAAGTTTTCTCCGAAATACTGCATATATGGTTCTAAATTTTTACTAACAGCAGTCCAAGATTTTTCCACCTCAGAGTCTAATAATCCTCTTCCACCTTTTTTTCCTCTATCTCTATTTCTAGATATAGAAGTTTCTAATGGAACATCAATGTATATCATACCAACATCGTACCCAAGACTTTTTAGTTTTTCTACTTGATTAACTATTGCTTTATAATGACCAGATGTTCCGTCTATTATAAAGTTTTGATCTTGACAAGAAAGTTCGTTTTGCCTCTGTTTTGCTGCTTTTCTAGCGGCATTAAACAATTTCATATTCTGACTCAATATAGCTTTTAATGCAAGATACTCAGGCTCTAAAGCTTCTAAAGTTTCAAAATCTCCAATTTCTACAGCTTCTAAATACTCTTTTTTAATTTTTTTATATCTTTCAGTAGTTTTAGATCTATCTAATGGCAACCCGGCAGATAACAAAGATTTTTCATAAGCATCATCAGGATTAATTACTTCTATTTTTCCAAGTAAGCCAATACTTTTTAAAACTGTTGATTTGCCACTACCTGGACCACCTGCCATAAAAATTGCTTTAGGAAAAGGGCAAATATTCTCTTTGATTATTTTTTGAATTTTTTGCCTGAGTTTTCTATATTTTAAATTTTGACCACTCATATCTTTTCCTTACTTTTATATAATCTAAATTAGAATCATGCTCATAAGCTTCTTGTTCAAATGGTATTCTAAAATATGAAGTATTTCCATTTTTATATTTAAGCCACCCTATTAAATAATACGCCGCATATAAAAATAAAAACCCTAAAATCAAAGTTTCTTTATATTGTTCCCAATGTATCTTTTCGTGATTTTTCGTTCTGTCAGACATTTCATCTCTAGATAAAATAAATGGACCAAGAGTTATAGCACTGATCTCTATTGGGGAAAGCTTAGATAAAAAAACAGGTACTCGACTGTTTTCTATGAATATTGGTAATTTTTTCATAGTTTAATTTTGTCTCCAGCTGATATTCCATTTTTTTCAAACCATCCTTGGTTAACTTCAAGAGCATACCTACAGGGTCTGCTAGATTTCACTCCTATGGTCTCTAAAGGGTTCATGTTTTCTATATTAGTAATTATGCCTTTTTCATCTATGTAAGCAATAGAAAGTGGAATATGGGTATCTTTCATCCAGAAAGATCTTTGATTACTGTCTGGAAAAACAAAAAGCATTCCACTGTCTGGTTCTAAGTTTTTTCTATACATAAGACCAACAGATCTTTTAAAGGGAGAGTCCGCAGTTTCAATTTGTAAAATTTTATTTATGTCTATAGTTTTAGATTTCATATTATATCTGTACAATAATTTGATAATAATTATATTAATCTTTAAGCTCTTTTATATAGAAGTTTATTTGGGGCCCGAAATGGCTTCGACGGAGTAGTAGAGAACGAGAGTGCAGGTGGTCTCACGAAATAGCAGACCTAAAACGCGGTTTCAAAACTTTAATTGCCAATAACAATTATCA
>MDTB01191785.1_pt1 | contig 10257 bp, 9 predicted proteins | sample 811161 | NCBI WGS metagenome assembly MDTB01 (sample SAMN05326650, study PRJNA326480) | marine metagenome | isolation source: seawater | place: Mediterranean Sea | collected 2009
ATCCAGAATAAAACGGGACATATCTTCTTTTTCCTCAACATTCATTCCAGCCATAGGTTCATCAAGCAACAATAACTTCGGTTCCATTGCTAAAGCACGTGCTAGTTCGACACGCTTTTGGAGCCCATACGGCAAGCTTCCAACAGGCGTATTTCGGATCGCTTGGATTTCTAAAAAATCTATAATTTCTTCACACCGACGACGATGCAATACTTCTTCATCAAGCGCAGGACCAATACGGAGGAGCTGCCAGAAAAAATTTTTCTTAAGCATCAATTGACGGCCCGTCATTACATTTTCAACTGTAGTCATGCCTTTGAAAAGGGCGATATTTTGAAAAGTTCTAGCGATACCCTGTTCCGCTATTTCATAAGGACGCATCGAGGGGCGTTTACTACCACGGAACCATACTTCACCATCTTGAGGATGATAAAACCCGTTTATGACATTCAGCATTGACGATTTACCAGCACCATTGGGCCCTATAATAGCGCGAATTTCTCCTTCACGAATGTCGAATGAAACATCTTTAATCGCGACAACCCCACCAAAACGAAGGGTAATATTTTTCATTTCCATTATAACGCCACCAATTTGGCGGCCGTCTTCGGTAAAGTAACCTTCGGTAGTTTCGCCCACTTAATTAACCTCTATTCTGCCGCAATGGATTGCGAAATGTCTGCAACAGCAGCATCGCGAATCTCTAAGGTGGCGGTGATTTTACCTTTGCGCCCATCTTCATATGTAACTTCTGTTTCAGTGAAGATAGACTGTGTGCCGTCATACAGAGCCGATACGAGGTCGTTAAATTTCTCACCAATAATCTTACGACGTACTTTTCGTGTTCTAGTCATCTCCCCATCATCGGCATCAAGCTCTTTATGCAAAACTAAAAAGCGATGGATCTGACATCCAGACAACATTGTGTCCTTAGCAACAGATTTATTCACAGTTTCAACGTGTTCCTGCACCATATCCAGAACCTTAGGATGGCCTGATAATTCTTGATAGCTTGAAAACGCGATATTGTTGCGCTCTGCCCAGTTTCCGACTGCCTCCATATCTATATTTATGAAAGCCACACAATTATCGCGCCCAGCACCAAATAAAACTGCTTCTAAAATATTAGGGTAAAACTTCAGCTTATTTTCAACGTATTTGGGCGCGAACATTGCGCCATCTGAAAGCTTTGCAACGTCTTTTGCTCGGTCAATGATTCGAAGATGACCTGTGTCTTCCTCTATGAAGCCGGCGTCCCCAGTCGCAACCCAACCATCAGCGTCTTTAGTTTCTGAGGTGGCTTCAGGGCTTTTATAGTAACCAACGAATGCACCTGGCGATCTATAATAAACCTGTCCGTTTTCACCAATCCGTATCTCTGTTTCAGGAGCGGGGATACCAACTGTATCCGAACGCACTTCCCCGTCAGGCTGCACTGTGACAAAAACGGATGCTTCAGTTTGGCCGTATAACTGCTTCAAGTTGATTCCCAATGATCGAAAAAAATCGAATATTTCGGGACCTATGGCCTCACCTGCAGTGTAGCCAACGCGAACACGATTTAGTCCAAGAGCATTTTTGAGTGGCGCATAAATGAAAAATTCTCCCAAGCGATATTTTAATCTATCAGAAAAACCAACGGCTTTACCGTCTAATAAAGGCGCTCCCACCCTGCTCGCATGATCCATAAAGTATCTGTAAAGCCATTGCTTAAATGATCCAGCATCTTGAATACGTAAAACAACTGCCGTCAGCATTGCTTCAAAAATCCTTGGAGGTGCAAAATAATAAGACGGACCAATTTCTTTTAAGTCTGAAGAAACTGTTTCTCTTCCTTCGGGACAATTTATACGCAGACCGGATACAAGACTTTGACCAAATGAAAATATAAAATCTCCGACCCAAGCCATTGGTAAATATGATAAAATTTCATCTTTAGAATTTAAATTATCAAATTCGCAAGCATTTAGGGATGATTTGATGATATTTTTATTACTCAACATCACACCCTTGGGACGCCCGGTAGTCCCGGAGGTGTAAAGAATTACACAAACTGATTCCAGATCGAGCTTTGAAACCCGATTCTCAAGTTCATTCCTCAACTCTTCGTTAGCTAGCCTACCAATTTCCTGCAATTTTTCGAAGTGGTGTAATTTTGTGTGATCATATTTACGCATGCCTTTTGGATCAACGTAAATAATACATTGAAGAGCTTCCAAATCACTTCCTATTTCAAGAACTTTATCTACTTGTTCCTGATCGTCCGCCACTACAAAGCGAGCCTCACAATGCCTTAGCACATAACCCATTTCTTCAGCCACAGCATCTTGGTATAATGGCACAGGAATCGCACCGACCATTTGTGCAGCTATCATCGACCAATAAAGCGATGGGCGATTACGACCAATTATAGCAACAAAATCACCCTCATTAACCCCAAGATCTAAAAATCCAAGAGCAAATTCAGTTACATTTTTTTCAACATCAGACCAAGTCCACGTCTGCCAGACACCAAATTCCTTTTCTCTAAATGCCGGTGCATCGCGCAACCTTTTGGCATTCAGCCGCAAGTAGTCTGGGATGGACCGCAACACGCCGTCCGAACTATTGAGGTTTACCAACGATTTTCTCCCGAAGCATTTTTATATTTTGCTTTTGAAAATGGGTAGCTAAATTTAAAAGAATTATCAAGCTGGTTGTTGCTGCCAATTGAGCCTTCAACCCCACAATAATTTTCGCGACAATCCATGCTTTAAATAATAGGGCTATCCGCAAAGCTTCTAAATAGACCCATTAATTTGGTCTAATAAAGTCCGTGTAACTAGCCTAAAAGGTCAATTTCAACAAAACACTTACCACCTCATTCACGCAACTTTTACATTAACAAGCATCCTTCGTGAAAGTAATAGACTTAATTTCGTTAACGTCACATAAGGTGTGGATATTTATAAATCCAAGAGGCCTACTGCAATTTAAATTAGTCTTTCTCCGAAGCTTTGCTAACAGCATCGGCAAGCACTTCGAGCCCGGTCACCAAATCCGCTTCTGCCGTGTCTTCCCAAAAGTCATGACTGATGCCATTAATTGAAGGGACAAAAAGCATAGCGGTTGGTAGTACTTTAGACGTGTTTGATGCGTCATGAAGTGCTCCAGAGGGCATTGATCGCCATTTTTCTGGCACCAATTTCTCAGCACTGACTTCAAGTAAACTTTGGAGATTTTCATCCATTTGAACTGGCTCAAGTCCCAGGCAAACCCCATAATGCACAGACATATTTCGTTCTTTTACTATATCTTCAGCAGTTTCGCGAACTACCACTTCCATCCTTGAAAGCCGTTGTGCATTTGCATCCCGCCATTGAATTGAAAAAGTAACCCTTCCCGGGACAATCGAAGACGCATTTGGGTGGAGTGATACATGCCCAATGGTCCAAACAGTTTGAGGTGTTCCAATGCTGCGTAATGTTTCGTTTAAGCGTTCATTGAATCTTGCCAGCGCTTGAAATGCGTCCCGTCTTGCATGCATGGGCGTTGTTCCTGCATGATTTTGCTCACCCTCAAAGGTAATTTTCATATCCCTAATACCTACTATGGAATTTACTACGCCAATTTTTTCTTCATAAAGATCAAGCTGCGGCCCCTGTTCAATGTGCATCTCTATAAAACCCGAGAAATAGGCCGGATCAATGAAGCTTGTAGAGCGGCCATTAAGTGAGCATCTCGCATCGGCGAAGGAGATGCCGTTACGGTCAGTAAGGCTATCAGCCACTTCTAATGCAAGATGACCACTCCATACCGCGCTGCCAGTAGTGACTCCAAATCGCCCTTCTTCATCTTGAAAATTTACGACTGAAACCAAAGGCCAACCTTTTTCCTGGCAAGATGTGGCAATCTCCAGGCCAGCAACAACCCCGAGTACACCATCCAGCCATCCGCCTTCTGGTTGGCTATCCGTGTGTGAACCAAGCAAAAGACTACCTTTCTTGGAAAGACCAAAAAGATTGCCAACGGGATCAAAAATGGCTTTTAAGTCTGCTGACGCCATCTTCTTAGCCAACCAGTCCCTAGCGGCTAGATCCTCTACGCTAAACGCACATCGCCGAACACCTTTGCCGATGCCAGATGAACCAAATTGGCGCAAGCTATGAAGATTAGATAAAAACCGATCCGGATTGACTTTGATCATGTTAAAAGTTCCTCAAATAGCTCTGTCACACTAAAGTAATTTGGGTGGCTTATCAGGATCAGCGCCTGGAATATGCCGTTGCACATGAGTTTTTGGTTCTACTTTTGTGAGCTGAAGCTTTATAGCTTGCTTTTCGATGGATGCCAAAGCTTGGTCATTTTTCTTCAGAAAAACCACATCAAACACCGCGTCCTGAATACCGCCGAAAGCAACCGCCTCATGGGCCATTTTAGAAAGAATCGGTTCTGCGCTTACATCAGCATCAATAATTGCTAGCAGAATACCTCGTGTCGCATCGTCATATTCTACGCCGGAAAGAAAAAAACTCTTAGCCAAAGAAGCTACAGTTGCAAGTTTTTCATGCAGTACTACTAGGGTTCTCTCCGCTTTTTGATCTAACGGGAAAAACGCTTTTGGCTTTGCATGATACATTTCAGGAACCTGCCTAATAACCTCACTTAACCATTCAACAACATCCTTTGGCAAAAGCGCTTCAGCTGCCTTTGCATTAAGGTTAAAAGCCAACCCAATATCCTGACCTTCGAGCATCTCGATTAGGACACGCCCAGATACTGCCGCATACGGTGCAACATTTCCGCAAAAATCCACAAGTCGATCCTCATTTTCGAAGACCAAAACATAGCGATTACTTTCGATGTCTTTTATTTGAGGTAATAATTCATCTTCTTGGGGTTCTTCATTCAGCAATAAGAAAAGTTGCGCATCTAATAATGCGTTGTAAAATTGTAAATGTGCATCAGTATCTTCATGATACAGTTTACGTATATTCGAAAGATGGTTGAGATACGTTTTTTCATTCATTTTAAGACCTCTTGGACACGTTGCCTCAAGAAAGGTACAAGGTCTGCTTCGAACCATGGATTCAGTTTAATCCAAGCATTATTACGCCAACTCGGATGTGGCAGTGGAAGCATATTTGGCTGATATTTCCACCAGTTTGACACAACCTGATCCACACGTTCTTTTGTTTGGAGATGCCATTTTTGTGCATAACCGCCTACTGGCAAAGTAAGTTTTATGTTTGGAAAAAAAGCCAAAATATCGACCCGCCATCTTTTTGAGCAAATAGCTGGTGGTGGTAAATCACTACCGTTAATGTCATATCCAGGAAAGCAAAATCCCATCGGTAAAATCGCAATGCGGTTTGCATCATAAAATGTATCTTCCCCAATGCCCATCCAGTTGCGCAAACGATCACCTGAAGGATCTGTGAATGGTCGACCGCTTTGATGGACACGCGCGCCGGGAGCTTGGCCGGCAATCAATAATCTTGCAGAATTGTGACCTTGAAAAACTGGGCGTGGTTGGTGAGCGGTTGTAGTTGCAGCAAATCTATCTTTGCAAAGCTCGCAAGAAAGCAGTTGGGAAAATACTGATAAGTGACCAAGGCCGGACATTCTGTCTAAATATCCCTAAAATGCCACGCCATACCTACACCCAGTGCGGCTTTTGTTTATTTAAAAATGCATCAATACCTTCTTGGGCTTCCCGACCTTCCCATGTATCACACAGTAGTTTGATAGTTTCGTCAATTACAGTATCGTCAATCTTCGGCCCAAGCATTCTGGCTAATGCTTTTGAAGCACCTACTGCCTTGGGTGCTACGACTAAATAGGGTGATACCTCTGCTTCAATGCGAGCATAAAACTCAGTCGTAGAAACATGATCTGCAATAATATTCAATGCCCTTGCCTCTTCCGTGGAAAATACACGCCCAGACATAAAGACCCGGCGTGCTGGCCCCTCTCCCATTCGGGCCATTATGTAAGGACTGATTGTAGCTGGAATAAGGCCAAGTCGCGTTTCTGTGAAGCCAAATTTTGAATTTTCCTCGGCAATGACTACATCGCATATGCACGCTAAACCCACACCTCCACCGAAAGCGCCTCCATGCACTGCGCCCACTAAGGGAATTCGCATTTCGTTTAGGGAACGCAACATATTAGCAAGTTTGCGAGCCTCCCGCATACGCCCTTCTCTATCTGCTTCGATTTGTTGCCGCATCCAGCCAAGATCACCACCGGCACAAAATGTGTCACCGGCACCGCGGAGGACAGCTACGCGAATTTTTTCATTTTTAGGAAGATCTAAGGCGACTGCCGTCAGGTCAGCGATCATCTGAGCGGAAAGCGAATTTTTCTTTTCCGGTCTATTCAGTGTGATCGTGGCAACACCGCGACCATCAATATCAACCAATATAGTTTCAAATCTACCCATTATTAACTTCGGAGTTCTTTTGCAAATTGAGCTACTTCAACTAATTTTTCATGGTCGAGGCCGGTCTCGTAACCACGTTTGGTGACCAAATCTACAACTGCCTCTGTGGCAACGTTTCCAGTTGCACCCGGAGCATAAGGACATCCACCTAAACCACCGATGGAACTGTCAAAAATACGAATTCCTTTTTCCAAAGATACATCGACATTCTCGAGTGCCAGACCGTTTGTATCGTGAAAATGACTTGAGAGCTTTCCGGCCGGTAGCACTTCGAGAACCGCATCGATCACGGTCGCTACTTTTTCTGGTGTTGCCGCACCGATGGTATCAGCAAGCCCAACCTCGTGACAACCCATATCGGAAAGAGCTTTGGCCACACGGACAACAACTCGTGGATCAACATCGCCATCATACGGGCAGTCAGTCATGACCGAGACGCAACCGCGTACAGAAATTCCCGATAATCGCGCAGCTTTAAGGATCGGCTCAAAGCGCGCTAAACTTTCATCGATTGAGCAATTAATGTTTGCTTTACTGAAACCTTCACTTGCAGCGGCGAAAATCGCAACCTCATTAGCTCGCGCCGCCTCAGCTCTTTGAAAACCTTTCATATTCGGCGTAAGCGCAGCATAGGTCACATTCTCCGACCTAACGATGCCGTCCAACACATCTGCAGCATCAGCCATCTGTGGCACCCATTCTGGGCTGACAAAACTAGTAACTTCTATTTTTTTAAAACCACACTTTGTTAATTCATTGACTAATTTTATTTTATCCTTCGTAGCGATCATAGTTTTTTCATTCTGCAGCCCATCTCTTGGACCAACCTCATAAATAGTTATTTGATCACGCATGCCGCTGGCTCCTTTGATACCACCAAACTTTGACCAAGTATTTAGACGACTTGGAAAAGTTTACAAGCTTGAGAACGGCAGCTTAAGAAACACTACTATTAGCCCTTGTCAGTCTTTCGTCTACATCCTACAAAATTTGGTAAAGGCCTAAATATTAAATGGTCAAATTCTAAGGGAGCCTAAAATGTTGGAACAAAATCCCGATCTCATGCAAAAAGTAAGAGACAAATTTGCCCATATAGACAGCTGCCCATTTGAAGGAGAGCGTATTTTTTTTGAAAATGCGGGCGGTGCTTTGACACTTCGATCGGTTGTAGAGACATCAACATATTTTGCAGCCATTCCGGATAATCAGGGGAGAGATAATCCGGCAAGCCGAACACTTGAAAATACAATAAAACAAGCCAAAGTAGATATGCGTGACTTATTTAATGCACCAACCGGCCAGTTTTTTGTTGGAGAAAGCGGCACGGAGCTTTTGTTCCGTCTGATCCGAAATGCAATGGTCGGATCGGCTAATGGTGGTAAAGTAATAGGTAGTACGTTGGAACACCCGGCGTCACGCAGCGCAGCAATGCACTGGGCCAAAAATCTCAAGAAATCCTATATTTCAGTACCGCATGATAAAGCGACGGGATCAGTCTATGCAGACGATTATAAAGCGCATCTAACCGATGACATGCGCATTGCAACGATCCTCCACACATCTCCGGTTACAGGCATGGGTGTTGATGTCGCGGCAATTTCAAAGGCAATACGCACTGTTTCACCGGACTGTTTCATTATCGTTGATGGCATTCAACATGCAGCACACGGATTGATGGACATAGAAAGCTATGGAATAGATGGGTACGTTATCTCGCCATATAAAATGTTCTCCCGTCATGGCTATGGCGTTGCTTGGGTCTCGGACAGGCTCACAGATCTCTCCCACGAGCAACTAAATGGTGGTCCAACTCAGAACTGGGATTTGGGTACGCGCGATACCGGGTCCTATGCAACTATGTCCGATGTTGTAAATTATCTAGATTGGCTTGGTTCCGAGTTAAGTGACGAAACTGAAAGACGCATTAAACTCTTTGTTGCAGGTCAAGCGATCAAAGCCCAAGAAAAAATTTTAACTGATGCAATTTTATTGGGAAAGGATAATCTTAGAGGTGTTAGCGAGCTAGATGGTGTCGAAGTCTTGGGAGGCGTGGATAATCCTCTACGCGAAGGCCTGGTATCCTTACGCGTTAAGGAAATACCATCAACTGATTTAGTAACGGCATTACGAACCTATAACATTCGCGCCCATGTCCGAAAGGACGATCATTACTCCGGAAATATTCTTACACCGCTTGGCTGGTCAGATTGTGTACGCATTTCTTTATGTCACTATAACAATACTGCAGAGGTTAAGAGCCTGCTAAGCGCTATGGCGAAAATCGTAAATCAATAACGTCTGCAGTTTATCTGCATCAAATTCCCAGCATTGTATCAGTTTTCCAGCGATTATTTAAACGATCATAAATTTGATCTCGTGTTTGCCGATAAGCGCGCAATTTACCCTCACGGTTTTCAGAAAGCCCGGTCGGATCAAGAATGGGCCAATATTCGACGGTCAGATGAAAGAAGCGTGTTAGATCGAGAGCCCTTCGCTGACTAGCCGGTGAAAGCGCAACGATCAGGTCAAAAGAAGACAGGTCATCACCAAGTTTATCCATTTCATCGAAACTTCGGGACCGGTGTCTAGACAGTTCCACACCAATCTCCAAGCATACCGAAATGGCAAATCCATCAATTTCAAGATCGTTTTCAACACCGGCAGATTGCACATAGACCCCTTTTCCATGCAGTTTCTTCATAATACCTTCAGCCATGGGAGAGCGGACGGCATTGTGATCGCAGCAAAATAAAATAGATTGAGGAAAAATATCAGGCACTGACTTAAACCCCGAAATGCAGCACGCATATAAGGGTGAATAATCGCCTGGCGGTGTCCGTGTCGACCTTCGCTTTACCATCCAAACGCTCTTCGAGAAGTCGCGCGCCCTCGTTATGAATGCCGCGTCGCGCCATGTCGATAGTTTCAATCTGGCTTGGAGGCATATTTTTCACTGCATCGTAGTAGTTTTCGCAGATTGTCCAGTAATCTTTGACAACTTGCCGAAACGGCGTGAGCGATAAATGAAATTCTGCCGCCTTCTGATCTTCCTCAGTTTGGATATCAAAAACAAGACGGCTATTTTTGATTGACAGGCCAAGTCGATATGGTCCGTCAGATATTACCTTCTCACCGCGCCCGGTGAGCTTAAAGGAATTGCATTCGAGAATATCAAACATCGCAACTTCTCGCTCCTGCTCAATTTCTGGAGTCGCAGGAGGTAAATCCGAATCATCAATTTCTATCTGGACAATATGTGTCATCTTAAAACCACACTTAACTTATATCTTGCTAGACAAGGAGACACATTTAAGCAATCCGTTAGGCGAAAAATCTCTAATCTTCTAGAATGTAGATTTATGGCCAGCGAATTCAGTTTAATTTTTCCAGACGTGCTCTGACGGAGAGACCGTGAGCTTCAAGGCTTTCAGAGCGTGCTAGTGTTTCAGCTGCAGGCCCTATTGCCCGCAAAGCATCGGCACTCATTGATGCCAGCGTTGTTCGCTTCATAAAATCAAGTACAGAAAGCCCGCTTGAAAACCTAGCTGAACGGGCTGTTGGCAAGACGTGGTTTGGACCACCAACATAATCACCTATTGCCTCCGGCGTCCAAGCTCCAAGAAAAATTGCGCCAGCGTGATTAATTTTATATGATAGAGCTTGGGGATCACGTACGCACAGCTGAAGATGCTCCGGCGCAATGCGGTCAGACAATTTTGCAGCCGTATCGAGATTTGGTACTGTAATTATCGCTCCGAAAGTAGCCCAGCTAGCTTGGGCAATACTAGCGCGTTTAAGTGTTTTAAGGCGTTCGACAACAGCGTTGGCAACAG
>MDTB01224792.1_pt1 | contig 10257 bp, 12 predicted proteins | sample 811161 | NCBI WGS metagenome assembly MDTB01 (sample SAMN05326650, study PRJNA326480) | marine metagenome | isolation source: seawater | place: Mediterranean Sea | collected 2009
AATATCTATTCTAACTATGTGTTTTCTTAATTCTTTTACAAAGAACTCCAACTTATCAATCATTGAAATTAAGTCTTTATCTGTAATATATCTACTTCGTTCTTTTAACTTATCATACTCTTTGATTGATATTTGCACCATGGGTGAAAGATCTCTTCTACCTTCGTTTTCGTATGTCATATCATTGCCATGCTCTTTCAAATGATCATACGTTCTTTTATCATCTTCAGTCATTATTGTATCTCCTTTTTATGTACTTTGTTATACCATTTTAACGCAGTTGCCACCACATTGTCAATGGAACTTTGTGTTGGTTCCCAATCTAAGATTTGTTTTACCTTGTTTATATCTGCAACAAGATATGCAGGATCACCTGCTCTATTTGATTCAATACTAATATTCATTTTACCAGTGTGTCTTTGTACAGTATCTAAAAGTTCTTTATTTGAACATGGTGCTCCTGATCCTAAATTAAAAACATCAGCAACATTATTTTGATTGGTATAATTTAGTGCTTTGATATGTGCATCAGCAAGATCCATTACATGAACATAGTCTCTAACGCAAGAGCCATCTTCTGTTGGATATTGGTTGCCAAACATTTTAAAAGTTTTTAATTGTCTAGCGGCGTTAATAGCCAATGGTATTATGTGTGTTTCGTGATTTCTCAATTCGCCAATTTCTCCTTCCGGGTCTGCTCCAGCGGCATTAAAATATCTTAAACCTATACTCGATATTCCATATGCCCTGTTATAATCTTTAAGAACTTGTTCCATCATTAATTTACTTCCGCCATAAGAACTAATTGGGTGGCAACTGTCAGATTCTTTACACATCTTCATACCAGGATCCCCATATACAGCGGCACTAGATGAATATACAAATGAGTTAATATCTAATGATATAAGTTTATCTAATAGTGCAATAGTGTTAATTAAATTATTTCTGTAATACAATGAAGGATTAGTAACCGATTCAGACACAGATGTACTACCTAGAAAATGTATACAACTTGTAATGTTGTGCCTTTTAATTATTTCATCTAGCCTGTCTATTTCTTGTGGTAACTCTAATTTATAGTTTGGTCCAAATGATACCAAACCATCTCTATAATGCCTATCTACGGTGACAGGAACATAGCCGTTTTTAGCAAGTAATTTACAAGTGTGAGAACCCACGTAACCAGCACCTCCGGTTACAAGTACAGATCTTGTTAATCCTTTAATATTTGGATTGGGAAACTGGTGTTCTGTAGTGTTTTCCATCTCTTCTCCATTCTTCGCCCTTGCCTGTCATGATGTCTATCATTCTATCGATTGTTCCATTTGTCCAATCTGATATTTGACCCATACTAGGGGATGGTTTGGTTAATAGTACTTTTAATTTTTCCATTGCATCTCTACCAGACCATGGAACATACATTCTTGTTTCATCGTTAGCAAAAGTTTCTGGAAATGATCTATATGCTGGATACAATACATTGGTACCTAATGCATCTGCTTCTGATACTGTATTGGATACCCAGTCTTGTAAAGCACAGTTAAACAATACCCTCGAATCTGCAAGTATATTATAATATTCGTTTTTCTTTAAATTCTCATATATTTTCAGTATGCCTTCATTTTGCATCTGTCTTGCTTGATCAACATATATTTGATTATTGCTTCTCAAAGGGCCGCCTGTGCATATAGCAAATTCTACTTCGGGTAATCTTGGATTTGCTTTCCAATGCTTTATCATATCCATAAAAAATTGTGGCTGTTTTTCTTGATCCCATCTTGCTCCGAATATGACTCTCATTTTTCTGTCATTAAAATTTTTTCGATCAGGACATCTTTCCTGCACTTCTTCCTTGCCAAAACTTAATCCTGATATATTGTATATGGGTGCTTTCCAGTTTGCAATACGCATATGTGCAACCATCTCTTCATTTGTGGCAAGTATGTTTACATTTGGAATTTCGTTGCACATTTGTTCATACAAAGACATCCATTTGGCCATGCCAGTTACATGAACAAAATCATCTGGGTCTATTGCTTGTGCTAAACATCTCAGATATATCTGTGGTTTGTGTGCATCTTCAACTTGATGTAAAATATAAGGAAGGGATTCAATGCCTGGTTGAAACATATCCTCAAAAAATATTACATCGTTTTTTGTAACTTTTCCTTCTTTCATCATCTGTACAAGATTCATCATTTGACTCATACCAAAAAAACTTCTGCCATGTGCATCTAATACTTGTCCTGTTACTATTGCCTTAGAGTCATCAATGGTTGTACCAGGAACTATGACATATTCAATATTTCTTTTTTTGAATACCCTTTCTGCCCAGTCTGTTAGTTGTAGTGTGTATCTTCCTTCATATGCTTCTAATCCCATGTAAAATATTTTCATTTGCCCTCCCTTATTAATTTTACGTTACCGTTAGTAGTATGTTTAATTTTATGGCTATTTTGTAATGCAAGATGTAAAAAACTTTCATATTTTTCCTCTTTGACCATTAGTGTGATATTATCTGCTCCGTCGTCGTCACAACCACTGTATGCCCAAATAAAATCTTTGCCGTACCTCAAACCTAAATTACCTGCTGTTGTACAAATATTGGCCACTGCATCTACAGTCGTATAAGATGCATTAAGTCCTCCTCCACCTATAGGGAGATAACCCATTCTTGTAGTGGCTCTAGATTCTTTGAAAGTTATTTCTTTCATTACAAGGCACTCACTGGTGCTGGTTTATCATATACTGCGTGTGATCCATTTTCACCATCTTCGCTTACGTCTATTTCTATTTTTCTGCCTGGATACTTCTTTGTGATTGCCACATATAAATCATCTGACATCATTTCACATGATTTAAAATCTAATTTCATGGTACCTTCTGCATACATTTTTTCCATCCATCTTTTGAACTGTATGAATTCAATGTCTCTGTCATCGTGAAATACTTCTATTGCTACCTTGAAATGGAATATGTGTCTATGCACATAACCCAAAAAACTTACATCATCCCAATCACCTGTTGCTAATTTTGGATCTTCTGTTGCCGCTGGATACTTGTGAAGTCCTTCTTTCCTAAACGTTACCCATATCATTTTACTACCTTTAGCGGCATTCTCTTTTAATGCTTGTTCTCTTTGTTCGTCCGTCATATTATCACCTTGTTTGTTTGTGGTTTTGTAACCTTTTCCTTAATTGGTTCGTCCTGTTTGTATTCGTCCCATTTTGTAAATCCTGCCTTGGCTTTATAATCTTTCATACTCATTGTCCATACACCGTCATTGCTTTTATTAAAATCAACGTCATCAATTTTAAAACAAAGATTAGTATCTTCATTACTATTTTCAAAAATTACAGAACAAAAAGGAATAAATTTCTCATGTTGCCAAACTCCACTATAACTTTTTTTAACTTCATTATGCATAGCATATTGATAATCAATTGTAACATAATAACCGTCATTCAAAAGTTTAGCAACTTGTAAGGGTTGATTGGCTATATTGTTCATAAATTTTCTATTTGCACCAAAATAAACTGCTTCTGCATCAACTTTGACACATAGTTCTTTAATTTGATCATAAGTCAAATCGTTTCTTGCAAGAAATAATGTTTGTAATCCATATGCTGGTGTATGTTCAATCTCTTTACCAGAAAAGATTTTTACATCTTCTTGCTGTCCTGTTCTGTAATATCGAAGCATACTGTATTATACTATTGAATTATTTTTTTGTCAATGTTGCTCGTACATTAGCCATTGCATCTTTAAGTGCTAATTTTGTTTTTTTAAGACGCATTAAAATATTTTTACTTTCTGAACTACGATCTTTTTTCCTATCCTCGGTAAGTTCTTTTACCTTTTTATTTAGGTAATTGTGATGATCCTTCAATTTTTTGTATGCTTTATTTTTTATTTTCATACTATCTCCTATTCAAATAATGAACTAAAGTTATTTTTACCTTTACCACCACCTGTGGCTCTCTGCCATCTAGTACCTCTTATGTCTGCTAGATAACTAGAAGCATTGGATATTACTTCCATTGGTTTTTCTGAAGTAAACACTTCTTCTGCTAACGAATTGAAATATAATATGTTTCGTGGAACATATTCACTGAATTCGTCGGTATTATCAGATCCTTTTGTTTTTCTCCAATGTCCAACTTGTGGTTTATATTTTAAACGTTCTATGTCGTTTAAATCATTTGCTGTTTGTACTGCTCGTATTTGATTATATACGTTATGTGCCATCATCAAACAATAACTGAAACTGTCCCAACTTGTTTTACCTTCCTTATTGTTTTTATTAAGGTCGCCTTCTCCATACCAACACACATCTCCCATTTTCAATCGATTACCAATTTGACTTGGGAATGGAAATTGTATGTTAGAACCTTTTAATTTTTTATCATCTGGTGCTTTATCCATTATAAATGAAAATCTTTGTGGTGTAAATACGTTCTGTGTGTAAACTAATCCATTTGCTGTTGATAAAAATGCTGATGCAGAATCGAAACTAATTGTAAAGTTCTCATTTATATTTTTTCTAACTTGTCTTTGTATTTGTGTTAGGTAGCAGGCCCAATCTAGTTGAGATGTTCCTAGTACGTGCATCCAATCTTTGCCGTCTAATTTCTTTTCATCTCTCATTATGATAAGACGTTTTAACATGACTTCCATGTCACACATGTTGATACCTCCCATGGCCCAACCTTCGAATTCAAAATCTTTTACAGTATCATACCATATTTGTGCAGATTCCCAATCATCACCTTGTAATACATTTAAAAATTTTGTTTGTCCTAATCTATTTTTTTGGAAAAATTTGTTATTGTATATTGTGCCATCTAAACAGTCTTGAAAACTGTTCAAACCTGTTTTTGGTGAATTCAAGTCATCTGCGGCCCAACTTGGCACATCAAGTGTCATTGCCCAGTCGGATGTTAATTCTAGCCAATTTAGTATATTACTTCTTACCGTGTTTGCCTTGTTCCCTTCAAAATCTTTCCAATCAAATTTAATAACCCCTTTTCCTAGTTGATATCCTCCTGAGTCACCAATTATCGTGCTAAATTTTCTATCTCTATTAACACACATTGAATCCCTGTCGTTCACTTTGTCCATATCTAAGCAGGCATGTCCTGCCGAATATAATGCAGTTGGATATGTGTAGTATCCTTCGTCTGGATTTATGAAATTAAGACCTTCAACACCTCTGTCTAAGCCTTTTGGAATTCTTTCTTTTGGAATGTGGGCACCTTTGGTTACCCTCTGTTTAGATATAAATGTATTAAAGAAATTTGAAATAGCAGGCAAAAACACAGCAAAGTCTCTGCTTAACTCTCCTAAATGTTCTTGCCTATTATTATCTGTCATTACTGCGCCTGTGCCGGGATAATATATTGATACTTGCCTAAACCTGAATCTACACTAACCATCATTGCACCCTCATTTGAAAAATGCAACATGACTTTTGCTGAATCAGATAGTTTCAGTATTTGCAATACCTGTGCTACAGGCCAACTCCAACCTTTGTTTAGAGTTCCTTTCACATCTGCCGCAAAAACAAATTCTCCACCATGTGACGCTTGATCACCGAATGTGAATATCAGGTTATTATCTTCTGTTCTCACAACAAAAGAATTATGCTCTGTGTTTGCAATAGATTGAAAATTAAATCTTTGTACACTTGCCACTGTTGGTTCTATCTCAACGTCCCACTTAACTCCCTTAAACTTTACAGTCTTAAGTTTCTCGTTGATTATCTCAGCATTCATAAACCTGTAATCGTTTTTAAAGTCACCTTTATCGTTTTCAAAGTGTATTCCTGTCGGAACTTCAGCACCATTTCTCGTGCCTTGCAATACAGTTATTTTTGCTTTTTCCTTGTACTCTGGACACTTTAAATGAATATCTAGTTTGCCAAGTTGTGGCATACCAAATGTTCCATCCATTTCCGTTTGTGGTTTGTGAAAAGATCCTTGCAAGATAACTGATCTGTCCTCTGCCATTGAATCAATAACAGTTTCTTTACTGTCGCCAGTAATTTTAACAAGATCTAAAAATCCCAAACCATGCGTGTGTTTGACTATGTCTTTCAAGATATCTATCATAATTTAAATTATATGATATATTTAGATTTTAATCAAGTGTTATTTCAGAAATTTTATAAACAGCAGGGTTTTGATTACCAGGTTTTTTAAATATGGCATAGTTGGCGCCAGGACAAAATTGGCTCATTTCTACCATTTCATATCCTTGGTCTTTAATCATTTTTGCCATTGCAGTCTTCGTATTGTAATTCCAATAACCACGTTTTGCTTCGTGTAAATCGTGATCAAAATGACAGTCGGCATATTGTATAAAACAATAACCACCCGGAATAAGAACTCTTTTAATATCATGTAGATATTGGTTAATGTGCTCTTGTGTGAAGAATACAAAAGTGTCCCAACTAAACACAAAGTTGCATGAATTTTGTGGTATTTTCTCACAGGAAGTTTTATCCGTTAAATAAAATTTTAAATATTTTTTATGAAGCGGATTAAATCTTCTAGAAACTTTTTGTTGTATTTCTGGTAAAATATCTAAAAAATAGTTGTTTCTCCATGACCTGAATTCTTTTGAAAACATTCCTGTACCTGGTCCTATTTCAAGACTATTATAAATGGCAGTCTTAGAAAATTGGAAAATTTTTGTTTGAATTGTTTTCCATAATAGATCACTTACATTTGATTTTGCTCTTTTCTTTTCAAGATCTAAGCGATACCATTCAACGGTTTTGTCTAATCTATCTATTTCTTCTTGATTATACAAATCAATAGATAAAGCAATATCTTTTAATATTTGTAAATTTGAATCAATTAATTTTTGCAAATCTGCTTTTTTTACTTTTTCAAGTTTTTCTATTAAAAGTTTAATTTCTTCTATACTTAACATAAAGGTATTTAGAATTCAAAAAGTTTATTAAACGTATTTGTGGTTTCTGTGCTTTGTACGTCCCAACCCAATACACCTATTAAATTTTCTAATTTTTGATCTAATATTGTTTGCTCCATTGCTTCGGAATCGAAAGGCATATCTTTAAACCAATCTGGAATACGTAATTCATCTGTAGGATATGCAATACTTGTATAACCTAATGGATTATTTTTCAGTTTACATACAATTACTTTTGCACCATCTGTTATAGGTAACGAATATTTGTCACCATACATAGTTTTACAATTATTCCAATTAATACTTGCTCTAACGTGGCCGGGCATATTTGCTTTACCCAATTTTTTTTCTTTTTCCCAATATTCTGTAATTTTATTTGCTCTTTTTGGAGATCCTTTTTCCCAACCAGGTCTCGATTTAAATTCTGATCTAAATTCACTTATTCTATCTAATACTTGTTTTTCACTAACACCTGTTAGAACTAGATACAATATTTCACTTAAAAAATCCTGCACAAATACAGGAGTATCGGATCTTTTTAAATCTAATCCCATTGCCTTCATTTTTCCCTCTTTACCGGCAATATCAGTACGTTCACCTTCTTTGTCGTAATATAGCACCGCATATCTTTTTTTTGTAATAAACAATCCTTTTGATGCAACAAGTTCTCTACCTGCTTTTATTACAGACCCTCTTGTACTTGGACAATGAAATGCTTTTGTCATAAACGAAGTAAAAGAAGTATTAACTTCATCAGCAATCTTATCATACAATCCGATCACACTTTCTTTGGTCCATGGTATTTGACCAGATTCTATTTCTTTCGTTAATGATTTATGAGCAGAAAAATACACAGAATCTGTATCTCCGTATACAATGCTTTCTCCTGTATGATCATATTTTCCAGCAACAACTTCATTCACTTTTGATCCCATATGTTTTGTAATGCATCTGCCAGTCAATGTAACAGATTGTCCTATACGCATATCAAAAAATCTGCAACCTGGATTTAGTATTGCACCATATAAACTGTTTAGATTAATTTTTTTAACAAGTTGCCTTTTATCCCAATATTCTCTTTCAATCTCGTTGTCTCCTGCGTCATGCATCTTCCTTTGCATATCTTTTCTTTCAGCATACCAACGTTTAAGTAAGCCTGGAATAATTGCTTCAAATTCATATGTGAATATTGTACCATTTGCACTGAGCATCCATTTGTTGTTCCCGTCAAATATTACATCATATAATTGTGCGGCACTCATACTGACACTTGTTCCATCGGCCCAGTCGATTTTAATTTCTGTGCCTTTTTCTTTTTTCATCACTGCTTGATATTCCCAATTTCCAAATTGGCCATCCCATGCTGTTGCAAACGATTTTTTTTGATGTATTGCTCTGTTTACTTCTGCTGAGGTTATAACCGGTCTTATCTGTCCAACGATTGTTTCTGGACCCATGTTCAATGCTCGAATCACACTAGGATATAGACTGTTTATGTCAATTGATCCAATCCAATCATGTATGCCTTTTTTTGGAGTTGCCACATAGGCACCTGCCGCTGTGACTGGTTCTGCATCTTTGTCTCTATACTTTCTACCTGGGACAATCATGCCACGTCTGTGTGCTTCATTTACAATCGCTTGTTCAGTAACTGCTACTGCACCCATTGTTGTCTGAAGCAACACGGTATTTTGATGTGCAATTTCATTAGCAAGTTCTATAAATTTTAATTTTTTTTCAAGTTTAGCAAGTAGATTTACATCTTGTCTGTTGTATTCAATAAACAATCCAAAATCATTGTTGTATAGTGCATCAAGAGATCCTTCATAGATAGTTTTCTTCTCTCCTAATTCATGTTCACCTATGGCATCTAATCTAAAACTATGTCTTTCTTCATATGTATATTTTCTATAAAGTTCTAATAAATCTAAGTGTACTCTACCAATTAAATCATAACTTAAATTTTCTTTGCCAAATTTTTCAAAAACTCTTTTTTTTGGTTTTTCACCCCAAAAACATAACCGTCTTGTATCATCTGAACTCATTGTTTGTTGTATCCTTCCAACGGTGTACGGAATGTCATACCCTTCTGAGTTCCAACCTGATATAATATCTGCGTCTTCAACCACTTGCAGAAAAGCATCAAGCATATCTTTTTCTTTTTCAAATAATAAAGTATTTGGGAAACGTTCTACTAGAATTTTAGCATCTTGCATACTTAAAGTTTTTGGTGGAACTGCAAAAGTGATTAGTTGATCCGTCCAACCCATATAACAACTAATGGCAGTTATGGGCATGAACGGATCATCTGTAGCGGCATAACCCCTTTCAGGATCAAAATCCACCTCGATATCAAAAAACAAAACGTTTAACTTGGGAGTATCTTTACCAAGATAGTTCTCCTCAAGACATCTAAACACTGGATTGATATCTTGTTCATAAAGAGGTTTGTTGGATCTTATACGTTGCTCTTTAATGAATTCTTTCGATGTAGCACAGGTTATTTTTTGTAATGTTTCACCTGTGATAGATCTATGTTTTCCACGTGCATCCGGATAATAGAATACATATCTTGCATCATATTCTACAAACACCCTGCCCTTTTTAGGATCACGTTCTACAACATAAATTTTATCTTCGTCTTTTTTATATAATGCGTCTATGTAACTCATAAAATAAAAACTCTATAAAGTCCTATTGTGTTCATTATTGTAAACCAACTTGTAAGTGTGCATAACCATATTTGTCTTCGTCTCACAGCCGCAACCAATAGTGTGGCCGAACCTAACCAATATATCGGAAACACTATACTCATTATAGGCGTTGGTGATGTAAATGTCAAGATACATGATCCTATAATCGTTAGGATGACAGATATTAGTTCGAACCAAAATGCGGTGTGATCTGACTTATAACTGTTTACCCAAAATTCTTTGAGTATTTTATACACTAAAGTTTACCGGCTGAGTTCAGTATACTTTCTAATGTGTCCATTTCATCGGCAATATTTTGGTAGTTGCCTCTGTGTGCAACAGATATTGCTTTGTTAATTAATGCAGGTTTTAATTCTAATTCTTCTGCTATTGCTTTTACTGTATCTTTTAATCCTGATCTTAGATCTTCTACTTCACCTAGTACCTGTGAACCTTGTGATATAATTTGGATTAGTTTTTGCTTTTCAGCATCATTAAAGTTTCTTACTGCCATTTGTTTCTCCTGTTGTTATTCAACAAGTATATAACATATAAGACTTTGCGTCAATGAGTATTTGGTTTATTTTTTCTTGGTATTCTTTTTCCTTCATTGATAGATTCTGGTAAG
>MDTB01226102.1_pt1 | contig 10257 bp, 8 predicted proteins | sample 811161 | NCBI WGS metagenome assembly MDTB01 (sample SAMN05326650, study PRJNA326480) | marine metagenome | isolation source: seawater | place: Mediterranean Sea | collected 2009
GTGAACCGAATGAGGTTGATTTATCCTACATCCACTCCAATAAAACCGCCGCCATGATAAAGGCATCGGTGAATATGGGATTCCGGGTTGGAATGAAGGGGGGAGACCAAGTTCTCCTTAATCGAATGGGGGAGGTTGGTCATTCGCTTGGACTTGCCTTCCAGGCAGTGGACGATCTGCTTGATATCACCCGGACGAGCGAGCAACTCGGTAAGGATGCCGGGCACGATGATGAGAGCGGAAAGGTGACATGGATTTCTCTGAAAGGGGAGAAGGCAGCGCGTCGACTTGCTTCGGATCATACCGAGCATGCCCGTCAACATCTTGAAAGTATGGGGGGAGATTCTGAATTCCTGAGTGAATTGATGAAGCAAATGCTCGACCGGCAGTCCTGAGTAAATGGATAAGGGTGAAGGCATAACCGAGGATTCCCGTGACTGGCGGGTCAGGCTTGACCATTCACGTGACCTTGGTTCGGGGTTTGCCGCTCCCGGAGGGGAATTTACCCGGGCTCTTTACGAGTGGTCCTTTACTGTCGAAGGAAAAATTCTTCAGTGTCTGATTGCGAACCGAAGATTGGTCGAACTGGGTGCGGGCATGTCTCATTTCGGCTATGCCATAGCCTGTGTTTGTGGAGCGAAAAACTTTGTTGCGGTTGAACCGTTTTACGCTGACATTCAGGAAGCTTCAGTCCAGTCCTTTATTTCATCGGTGACCGGACAGTTGGACAGAATTCCCTACAAGGTGGTGGCGAAGGATATGTTGGATTATCTTATCGGGGAACCGGATGATCTTTTATGCGTTCTTGCCTGTGGTATTGAAGATTGTATTCTTCCGGGGGTTGATTACCGAAAAAAAGTGGAAACTGAAATTGCGCGGACAATGCAAAAAGATTCTTTTTTTATCAGTTCACACAGTGATCTTTTCCCAGGTGATCTGACTGATATTGAAATTTCATTTCCCCGTCCTTCCAATCCCCGAATTTCTGACCGTTTACGTTTGCATGGCGGGCGGGAAGCTTTGGAGAGATACGGTGAAAAAATCGCTCCCTATATCAATTATAGTTAAATTATTTTTATGTAAAAAAAGCAAAACTTGTCAGATTACTGCATGGGTGCTAGGAAATAAATTGTGGTGAATGACGAAAATCAATATTGGATAAATAAAGCAGGGGAGAATGTAGGTCCTTACCGTTTGGCTGAGATTGGAGAGATGTTGAACAAAGGGGATCTGTCCAGGACTGACCCGGCTTGTGTAGTGGGAGGAGAAGAGTGGTCATCTGTTGGTCAACTACTGCAATTGGATTCTACAACGGAAAAGAGTAAGGAAGGTTTTGAGGATGCTCCAAAAATAATCCTCGCCGGGGGATCCCGGATGTCTCTCAACTCAACCCTTACTGCGATACTTTTTTTTCTTATTCTAGTGGGAGCGGGGCTCTATTTGTATGTTCAGTTAGGTTCGATTGAACCAGATCTTTCCGCGGGAGGCACAAAGGAAGACGACTTCTCTGAAGAGAGTATCATAAACTTGGCCAATGAAGCAAAGGACATTACTCTTTTTGAGGAAAGGAAAGGATTATTCGTGGACAGAAAGGGTGGAGCACCCTGCAATGATTGGGTTCGATATTATTATGCGGATGGTCAATCGTTGGCCGGTTTAATCAAATTTGAGAAGGGGAAGGCAATTTTTGCCCATACATGGATGCCTGCCGGGAACAAAAGCTTTGATACCACCCTGCAACAGGGCAGTGGTTCAGTGGTAAGTTATTTTGAAAACGGCAATAAGCGGGAGGACTCGAAATACCGGGGAGGAGTGTTAAATGGAGTTCGAATGAAGTATTATGAAAACGGGCAAAAATCCATGGAGGAACCGATGATGAATGGTCAATGGCACGGTCAAGTAGTTGCCTGGGATGAAAATGGACAGAAAATTGAGGAGACTTTCTATTTAAGCGGTTTAAAGAGCGGTCCTTATTCCATTTGGGCGAAAAATGGGCAAAAAATGGAGGAGGGGAGTTTCCGCAACGGAAAACCGGACGGAAAAAGAACCCAATGGTCCAATGACGGCACTGAGAGAACCGAGGAGTTTTACGAAAACGGTGAATTGGTTTCCAATCTGGGAGCAGAGGATACAATTATGGAGAATGGCGTGGAAACACAACCTCCGGAGGACACTGTTCTAAACGGTTTGCTGGAACTGGCGGGTGAAGATGGGGCATGGATGGAAACAGCCCGCGCAACCCATGAAGCGGTCAGGTTGGTCATGGAGAGGTTCGAGAAAAGTGATATATCCGGTGGAGAAATTTTTTCCGATCTCGCATTGGGATTATTTCAGTATTCCAAGGAGGGAAATGGTGATTCGGAAAAAGTGGAATCCGCTTTGGCGTCGATTCGAAATCAATGGGGAATATCGATACTTTTAACAGACGGTAAATTTTTGCTCAGTGAATTACCCGATTCGGTTAAACTGGGACCGGTGACATGGGAAATGGCAGATTATGCCGGAGACTATCTCGGTTCACTCCGTGGGGAAAGCCGGGAATTGGTGGTCAGTGATATACGAAATCTTTTTTCTTCCATCGCGATTGAAATAGGCACCGAGGAACAAACGATCCGAAGAAAAGTGGAAAGGCAGATTTGGGAAGAGTTCTCCCTGTACGCCGAAGCTGCCAAAAATGCCAAACTGGAATTGAACAACGGAGTTCTGATGTTTATGGGGACTGAGGAAAAGAAAATAAAGAAGATTGATCCAAACGGAAATTCGATTTTTGAAACAATGGAAGAAGAGGTTTCTTATCGCTTTAATGACCGAATTCAGAGCAAGAAAATGGGTCCGTTTCTTGATGTTTTGGATGAATCCAGGGTCGCTTTTGAGGAGACGAGAAATGGCAATTTGACGATCAGGAAGTATGAAGGATTATCAGTTTTTTCCGACTTATCTTTGCCGGAGGGGGAACGCATTATTTATCCCAATATAACGGTTCAGTTTGCGGGCGTGGGTGCTATAAGTGAAAATACTCTGATCCGTGCAATTAAAGTCGAATTGGGTGAGCCGGTGAAGGAGCCATTTTCAGATGATCAGGAAGAAAACGTTTTGCCGTTTTAAATTTCAGGTCAGTTTATTTTTTTGTAGTTCTACCAGTTCTCCAATGCCTTTTTCTGAAAGTGCCAGCATTTCCTCGAGTTGAGAACGGGAAAAAGTGGCCTCCTCTCCGGCTGACTGGATCTCCACAAATTCTCCAGAACCGGTCATCACAACATTTGCGTCGACCGAAGCGTCCCGGTCCTCCGGGTAGTCCAAGTCAAGCACACAGCGGTCGTTATACACGCCAACACTGATTGCGGCGAGATGGTCAAGAATTGGATCCTGTTTTAATTTGTCCCGTGCCAAGAGGTCATCAATTGCAATTCGGGTGGCCAGCCAGGCACCGGTAATGGAGGCGGTGCGTGTTCCCCCGTCCGCCCGAAGCACATCACAGTCAATCCAAAGGGTTTTGTCGGGGAATTTTTTTAAGTCAAGCACGGCACGGAGAGAACGTCCAATGAGCCGCTGGATTTCGATATTTCTACCGTCCTGTTTCCCTTTACTGATTGGGCGGTCTTTACGGGTAAGGGTGGAGTAGGGAAGCATGCTGTATTCCGCAGTCAGCCATCCGCCTCCCACTTTTTGCTGGCGCATCCATCCGGGAACACGATCTTCAATGGTTGCGGCACAAATCACCTGGGTATTTCCGAATGTGCACAGGACAGAACCATTGGCGTGTGGTGCAATGTTGGTTTGAAAGGTTACTGGTCTCATTTCATCGATTGCCCGCCCGGAGGGACGCACGAAAACTTGATTGAGTTGCTCAGCAAGGTCGGATTGTTCGGAATGGTCAGGTTTCATAAAATTTCAGGGGTTCGGGATTAATTATTTTTGCCCCGGTGGAATGAAGGGCATCAGCAAACCAACTACGGGCTTCCGGATCACCATGATGCAAGAAAATATTGGCCGGAGAAAGTTTTTGGGCATAAGCAACGAGTTGTTCCCGATCGGCATGGCCACTTAAATCGAACTGTCTGATTTTTGCCCGTATTGATTCGATCTGATTGTATGCTTCAAATTCGAAAGGGGAACCGTGCTCGGCTTGAAGTAACTGCCCGCCCGGGGTGCTGGGATCACAGTACCCCACAAACAGAATTGAATTCCTTTCATCCCCAAGCAGGGTGGAAGCCATGACATAGGATGGTGTATGTTCAACAAGCATTCCACTGCTAACCAGATAAATTCCCTGCATCGGCGGTTCACGGCCCGGTTCAATCTTCCGGGGAAGGGGGCGGGCACCCAGACTTCTCAATACCTTACGATTGAATCGGACTCTTGTGGTATTCTTGGAAATTTCATGAAAGTGATTAACCAGATCCATTCCTAAACCGGAGCAAAAAACGGGCGTTTTGGGCAGAGCGTTCCGCCTGAAAGCCTCGTCCAAAACGACAATCATTTCCTGCATTCTGCCCAATGCAAAGACTGGAATTAAGACCGAGCCTCCACGTTCCAAAGTCCTGCGGGCATCTTCCAACAGAGTAACCATTTCCGACTCCCGTTGCCTCGACGGTTCCCGATGGGAGAGTCCACGAGTGGTTTCTGTGACAAGGGTGTTCACTTTTTCAAGCAAAGGATCGGCTCCGTCCAAAGTGCGTTGACCATCAAAAAGAATATCCCCGGTAAACAGAATTCGCTCACCCGGTGTTTTAATCTCCACGGAAACTGCACCTGCCACATGTCCGGCATGGTGAAAAGTAACCTCAATGGAACGACCGTCTTTTTCGAGGGTGAAAGGTCGCTTGATCGGGAGTGTTTTCATGCGGTCATACAAAGAGGAAAGATCTCCGCGTCCGTAGAGGGGGAGTTCGGTCAAATTCAACTCATTTCGTTGTCTCTTCATCACGGAAATTGAGTTGGAAAGCATACGTCGGGCGAGGACGGAACTGGGATAACTCAGGAGAACCGGGGCATCCTCGTGTTCGCGAGACAACAGGGGCAAACTGCCCAGATGGTCTAAGTGACAATGAGTCAGGATGATAAAATCGAGGGAATTACGATCCAATTTTGAATGACTGGGTAACGCGTCCGTTCCTGCGTGCTTAGGATGAAGCCCGGAGTCAATGGCAAACCTAAAGCCCCCCGCTTCGCAGACCGTGCAGTTCGCTCCGATTCCACCGTGAGGGTTTAGATCCATCAACCTCATGAATGAGATGGGTCAGTTTCCTCAGGAATGTCGAGACGGAACGGCTTAATCCGAACATGCACTTTATTTTTAAATTCGTCTAGGCCGTGAAATGATCCTGACGCTTCGGCAGACAGGTGAGTAACATGATAACTGTTGTATGAAAACGATTCACCCGAAACAATGGCGGGAGTTTCTCCCACGATTTTATCACCTTCCACCACGGTGGTGGTTCCGTCGCTGTTGTTGAGAATCCATTTCCGGCCAAGAAGAGTGACTTTTCGATCGCTTAAATTACTTATAGTTATGAAATAAATGAATGCATGAAGATTGATTCCCTTCACTGATGATTTTTCCTTATGGTGAACCAGTTTGTCGAGGGAAGCCTGTAAGCCTTCGAGTTCTATACTTTCATCCTTCACAATGTTATGATTATCGATTTCAGCATAACATGCATATTGAAAAGACCAATTCTTTTAATCAAATTGCAGAAATGTATAAAAAAAGATGAAAAACGCTTGCACCCACGGCAGGAGAAAACAGAAAGGTATGAATGCATAAATACGCACTTCTATCCGTTAGTGACAAAACCGGCCTCATTCCATTTGCCCGTTCCCTTGTCGACGATCATTGCTTCACCCTTCTTTCCACGGGTGGAACGGCACGCTTGCTTCGGGAGGAGGGTATCACCGTGAGTGATGTCAGCGAACGTACTGGATTTCCTGAAATGATGGATGGAAGGGTGAAAACTTTGCATCCTAAGATACACGGTGGTCTGCTTTGCCTGCGGGATAATCCTGAGCATTTAAGTGCCGCGGCAGAGCACGATATCGCAATGATTGATCTTGTTGTGGTGAATCTTTATCCTTTCGAAGAAACGGTGGCTCGGGCAAATGTGTCGTTTGAGGAAGCGATCGAACAAATTGATATCGGCGGGCCGTCGATGTTGAGGAGTGCCGCTAAAAATCATCGTGATGTTTCGGTTGTGTGCGATCCCGCAGATTATCCGCGTCTGCTTACCGCCATGAAATCAGAAGAGGATTGGAGCGGGTTGCGAAAAGAACTGGCACTGAAAGTTTTTCAGCGAACCGCGTCGTACGACAAGGCAATTGCGGAATATTTTAGCAAACAGGTCCAGGATGAACCGGATATGGAATCTATTTCAGGTCTTCCTGCATCCCTTGATTTCCAGTCCAAAAAATCAATGGGTTTGCGCTACGGAGAGAATCCGCATCAGCAGGCAGCGTTGTACGGTGATTTTCTTGACTATTTTGACCAGCTCCAGGGAAAGGAGCTAAGTTACAACAATATATTGGATATCTCCGCGTCCGCTTATTTAATTGGTGAATTCGAACGTCCAACCGTGGCGATTCTCAAGCACACCAATCCCTGTGGAGTCGCCAGTGCGGACAACCTGGAGATTGCATGGGATCGGGCATTTGCCACTGACCGTCAGGCTCCATTTGGGGGCATTATTGTTGTGAATAACACAATGGATATTGGATTGGCGGAAAAAATAGCTGAAATTTTTTGTGAAGTTATCATTGCACCCGGATACACGGATGAGGCACTTGTCCTGTTCCAGCGGAAAAAAAACCTTAGGCTTTTGATTTCCAAGTCCGGGTTTGGCCCGGAAACTTTACAGGAAATTAGAACCGTACCCGGCGGCTTTCTGGCTCAGGACCGCGATCAAAAACGGATCAATCCAAAGGAGTTTGAAGTTGTCACCCAGCGGCAGCCCAGCGAGCAGGAGTGGCGATCAATGCTATTTGGCTGGAGAGTGGTTCGCCATGTAAAAAGTAACGCGATTGTTTACGCGGGAGACGAGCGGACCCTCGGGGTGGGTGCCGGGCAGATGTCCCGCGTGGACAGTTCGCAAATTGCAGTGTGGAAAGCGGGTGAAGCAAAACTTTCCCTTGAGGGTTCAGTCGTGGCCAGTGACGCATTTTTCCCTTTTTCGGACGGGTTAATTGCCGCAGCCGATGCGGGTGCAAGTGCGGCAATACAGCCCGGAGGAAGTGTTCGTGATGAAGATGTGATCGCTGCCGCCAATGACAGGGATATGGCCATGGTGTTTACCAAGGTCCGTCACTTTAAGCACTGATCCGTCGATTAATCAGCTCGAAGGTTAGTGGATCGCTGATAAATTTATATACTGCGTAATACTACTTTATTAAAAATTTACTTAAAAATTCCTTTTCATTTATCTTAGGACTCGCTGCTTTCTTGCTCGGGGGTTGTGGGCAAGCTTTGATTTCAGACGAATATTTAGCCAATCAATCGAGTCGTCAGTTTTCGGAGATGAAGAAGTCGCAAGCGGTTTCTCGTAACACCTCAGATTTGCAGATGATTCGTAGAATTGGGGAGCGTATTGCACAAGTGGCCAAAGTGGACTTGCCGGGCACCAGGTGGGAATTTGTGGTGTTTGATAAAGCTGAACCCAATGCGTTTGCCATGCCTGGCGGTAAGGTCGGAGTCAATAGCGGTTTGATCACACTGGCCAATGGAAATGAAGATGAGATTGCGGCGGTCATGGGACATGAAATTGCACATGTCGCTTTTCGGCACGGGAATAAGAGAATGTCGCAAGCTATGGGAATTGCACTGGGTGGGGTAATTCTCAACACCGCAATGAGAGATAAAAGCAAATCCGACCGTGCACTGGCGGGAGGCGCTTATGGGATTGGTTCTACTGTTGGAGTAGCCTTGCCGTTTTCCAGGACCCAGGAAAGGGAAGCAGATCACCGCGGATTGTTCTACTCAGCAATGGCAGGCTTTGATCCACGGGGAGCGATTTCTTTTTGGAAAAAAATGCAAAGTCGAAGTAAGCGAAGAATGCCCCAATTTTTGTCGACTCATCCCAATCCTGGGAATCGTATTGAATTTTTACAATCCAACATGAATCGGGCTCTTGCCCTGTATCGACAGGCCAAGATTGCCCGAGGAGAGAAACCAAATCCATGAGCTTATTACTAGATTCCCCAATCGATGCACTCAAGAAGTATGTCGAATTCCCAAGCGTTTCGGCTGATTCGAATTTTTCGGATGGTGTGACCGGTGCCCGCGAGTTTGCATGCGATCAATTAAAAGAACTTGGATTTGAGGTCGAATTGATTTCCACTCCGATTAATCCGATTATTTTAGCTACGCGCGGAAATCCTTCCTGGCCCAGGTTGGTGATTTACGGGCATTACGATGTTCAGCCACCGGATCCCCTGGATCTTTGGTCAAGTGATCCTTTTAATGCGGTTGAGCGCGAGGGTAGACTGTATGGCCGAGGAGCGGCTGATAATAAAGGTCCTCAAATCGTCCACATGGCGGCTCTGTCCAGAGTTTTGCGCGATAATCCGGACTATCCGATACATATTACTTATCTGATTGAAGGGGAAGAGGAAATCGGAAGTCCGAGTTTTCGCGGTTTTCTTGAAGATCACAAAGAAAAGCTTCGGGGTGATCTGTTACTGGTTTCTGATACGGGAAGTCCGGGACCGGATCAACTGGTGGTGACCACTGGTTTGCGCGGTCTGACTGCATTGGAGGTCAAGGTATATGGCCCCAGGCAGGATTTGCACTCCGGAGTGCACGGCGGGGCGTTACTTAATCCTTTGCAGGCATTAATGAAGATTTGCTCATCTCTTCACGATCAGGACGGACGGGTCAATATTCCGGGTTTTTACGATGCCGTTCGGCCTCCCGAGCAATGGGAACGGGAAGAACTTGCTAAATTACCGATCACGGAGGAGGAATATGCCAAGTTTTTGGGTATGCCTGATTTTTTTCCACCGCCCGGATTTTCTCCTCTCGAAGGAATTCGTTTTTGTCCGACTTTGGAATTTAACGGAATCGGAGGGGGGTATCAGGGCGAAGGTTCCAAAACGGTGATTCCATCCGAGGCGTTCGCTAAAATTACCTGCCGATTAGTTCCGGACCAAAAATCGGAGGATATTGCGAAAAAAGTGAGACAGGCAATTATAGATGCCTGTTCATCCTCGGTTCGTGTGGAGGTTGAGGTGAAAGGGGGAGGGGATCCTTATGTGGTTATTCCTCCGGGCAAGCCCGGCTCAAGCGGTCAGGAAAGTGAATTAATGAAGAAAGCATTTGATGTGGCGGAAGAGTGCATTGAATCAGGCTTTGGCACCCGCCCCATTTTCCTGCGGGAGGGCGGCAGTATTCCTATTATTCAGGATCTCAAAGAGTTAGCCGGCTTGGATTCGTTAATGATTGGATTATTTACTAACGAAGATAACCTGCACGCTCCCGACGAGAGCTTTCATTTGGGAATGATGAACCGGGCGATTGATTCTTTTGAGGAATTTTTCAACCGGTTAATCAGAGATTGATTTGGGATTGATTCTCTGGGTAATCCATCGCCGAATGGCCTGACCCAGTAAATCGAGCACAATTACAATCGCTAATATACAGATAAGAATGGTGGTTACCTTTTGAAATCCACTCGCCATTTCCATTGATTTATTCAATTCCATACCAATCCCACCGGCTCCGACCAGTCCAATGATACTGGCTGAGCGGATATTGTATTCCAGCATCCAAAGTGAGTGGCTCCATACCTGGGCCTTCACATTAGGCCAGAGACCATATAAGAATGCCTGTAACGGGTTGGCTCCAATAAGTTTCAGCCCACGGGCAACCTTGATGTCCATGGATTCTATACTTTCACTAAAAAATTTCCCCAAATATCCAAGACTGTAAAAGGTGAGGGCAAACACTCCTGCCACCGGAGTGGGACCAAAAAGGATGACAAACAGGAATGCCCAGATCAGACTCGGTAAAGTGCGGGTTAGATTGAGAAACATTCGCGTGGACTGAACCAGCCAGGTCGGGGAAATATTCCGCGAGGCAGCGAGGGCAATCACAAGAGAAAGAAGCACCGCAATGAATGTAGAAACTATTGCAATTTGAAATGTTTCACCGAGCGAACCGAGAATTAGTTCAAAGTCCGAGAAATCGGGCGGAAAGAATTTCTTAAAAAAATAATCCAGTCCAGCCATAATATCGGCAGGACGGTTTTCCTGGAGCAGATTTTTTCCCGA
>MDTB01093439.1_pt1 | contig 10256 bp, 13 predicted proteins | sample 811161 | NCBI WGS metagenome assembly MDTB01 (sample SAMN05326650, study PRJNA326480) | marine metagenome | isolation source: seawater | place: Mediterranean Sea | collected 2009
CTATGAAACCTACTAAAGAACAACTTAAGAGTTGGACAATATAAATGCCTGATATTGATATAGATTTTGCAGATAGAACAAAAATCCTAGACAAGATTCAACACCGTGTAGCAAAACTAACTACAGGTAAAAAGCATAACACTGGCGTTTATGCTACAGAAATACCACATAACCCAATAGATAATCTTTCAACTATTGACTATGAAACAGCAGAAGACAGGGGATACTTTAAATTAGATTTTTTAAATGTGTCTATTTACAAAGATGTAAAAGACGAGGCACATTTACAAGAACTTATGGAAAGGAAACCAATATGGCAACTACTGGAACACAAAGACTTCGTAGATCAGGTCTTTCATCTAAGCGGGCACGACAATCTATTAAAACAATTGAAACCTACCTCAATACAACAATTGGCGGCGGCCCTAGCAATAATTCGACCAGCGAAACGACACCTAGCGAACGAAAGTTGGGAAAAGATAATGAAAGAAGTCTGGACAAAACCAACAAACGGTGAATACTATTTTAAGAAGGCACATGCTGTTAGTTACGCAATGGCAGTGGTAGTACACATGAACTTAATTTGTGAGAATGTTAGTGCAGTATGAATTCGAAGATTTTAGACCAAAGAACCCAAAAGATCCCGGTCCATGGTTAACATGGGTTTGGCCTAAAGAGCATGTATCATCATACTTATGGCGTATAATGTTTTGGACTATACTTGTACCATTAATATTATTCGGTGCGATACTTACGCCCTTAGGATTCTTCTTTCAATTAATTGTAATTGATTATTTTACGTACCTACAATATAAGAGAAGTATTACTTAGGCTTTTTTAAAAGTTGTACGCTTTTACGCTTTACTCTTTTTATATGAAGTTTGTTTAGGTTGACTGTAGGACCCATTGTTACTTTTACATCTTTACTATTCATTGTCATCTGAACATATTTAAATTGATCCATATCATTATTTAAAAAAATGTTTATTGGAATCATTCTGTTTGATTCCCACCACCATACTTCACCTAACTCTATAAACTTTTGCTTATCAGCATCTGATTTTAGATTTGTATAGATATACATACTTGTAATGAAGTTGTCTTGATTATTAATGATGCCGATATATTCGGCGCCACCATAAGTGACAACACTTAAAAAAGGGAAATTTTCTTCTATTTCTTTTCTCAACATAACCTATAAATACACTAGTAAGGATTAATTAACATGCAACTAGCTACAAGGTATTTAGTATCTAACAACATAGTCACTATCGTAGATGGATTCGTTGCGAGTCAGGAGTATAGAAAAGTGTATCAAAGAAACATAACAGTAGCAAAAGGTATTGACAATACAATAACTTTTGAATTAAAAAATAGCGATCATAAACCATTATCGATTTTAAACACATACACACCATATGTTGAAGTGTTTACTGAAGACAACGTTTTACTGAAAAGATATTTAGGTACTATCAAAGAAACAAGTACACCTAATTATAAAGGTATGTTTACTATTAATATTACTGATAATGATACACTAAATTTAGATGGACAATATCTTAGCTATACTGTATACCTAAGAAAGACAAGTGATAACAGCAATGTATTGACATATGCTGACACACAGTTTGGTGTAAGAGGAGTCATGGAACTTACTGATGAAGCATTTCCTGGACCTATTGAAAGTAAAAGCACTACAACATTTATGAACAATATTAGTGCTACCTTTGATGGACAGCCAGAAATTAATAGTAATACTGCTCTACATACAGCAGTATTTTATACTACATCATATATCGGTGATGTTGTAGTACAGGGCACCTTAGATGATGTTGCTTCTAATGCTTGGTTTGATATAGACACTGTAAATATGAGTAGTCCGGCAACACCTACATATATTAATTTTAACGGCGTGTTTAGTCATATAAGATTTAAACGTACGGATAATGCGTCCAATACCGGCACAATAGATAAAATTTTATTAAGAAACTGATTGACTTCATACCCTGTTTATAGTATAATGAAACTATGGACAGTGTATATGATATCATTACGGCTTACTTGCCAGCAAAGCGTAAAACAACTCCAAGTGGTTGGACAAGTTTCAATGCGCCTTGTTGCGTTCATAACGGTGATAGTGCTGATACTAGACAGCGCGGAGGACTTATTACAAATGCCGATGGCGGCGTAAGTTATCATTGCTTTAATTGTGGCTTTAAAGCCAGTTGGCAAAAAGGAAGAAATCTCAGTCACAAATTACGCAAACTGTTACAGTGGTTAGGAACACCTGATGATGTTATTAACAAACTAGCATTACAGGTTATGGCTGAAGCAGAAAATGTTTTTGTTAATAAGAAGATTTTAGATATTCCTACATTCAATACTGTTCCGTTGCCTGAAGACGCAGTTAAAATTACTGACATAACAGAATTTAACAAGTATAGCATAGCTGTGCTTGAATACATGTCGTCGCGCAGTCTTAACTTAGATGATACAGATTATTACTGGTCACCTAGTTTAGGATATCGTGATAGACTGATTATTCCATTTTATTATGAGAAACGAATTGTAGGCTGGACTGCTAGGACTGTTACTGCTAATAAGAATCCCAAGTATATGAGCGAGCAACAACCGGGTTTCGTATACGGATTAGATGAACAAGGACCTAATAAAGTTTTTACTATTGTATGTGAAGGTCCAGTTGATGCTATACATATCGAGGGGGTAGCATTACTAGGTAGCGAAATCAAAGATCAACAGGCACTACTCATCAATCGGTTAAGTAAAGATGTAATAGTTGTTCCTGATAGAGATGACGCAGGATCGAAGTTAGTAGAACAAGCTATTGAACTAGGTTGGCATGTATCGATGCCAGACTGGAATGATAATATTAACGATATAGGAGATGCTGTAGATATGTATGGAAGACTATACACCTTACATAGTATTGCTGTTAGCAGTGAATCGTCTCCGTTAAAAATAAGGTTGAGAGCAAAGAAATGGTTTGGTTAAAAAATATCTGGGATAAGATTAAAAGTCCTTATACAAAATACAAGCGTAAAAAAGCATTAGAAAGAAAGATTGCGGAACTACAAAAACGTGATCCTTTTATCTATAAATGAGTAATCATATGATTATATGGGGAATGGTAGGCAATAGCCATGATGCTAGTCTTGCTGTGTTTGATACACATATCGCTGGGCTAACTGATCATAGACGTACAGATTTACTTTGGGCTAGTCTATCAAAAGATTTTAGCGGAGTACCTAATGACCCAGACTTTAATTGGACACAACTAGAAGTAGCCAGACAAAATTTTGGTCAACCACAAAAAATTATTTGGTATGAGCGTCCGTTTTTAAAAACACTGCGTCAATGGAGAGCTGGTCAGGGTTGGCTATATAAAGAAAATGATATTCGAGCCTATCTAAATGAATGGGGTATTAAATGTAAAATTGAATATACCCAACACCATTTATCTCATGCAGCCTATGCTTATTACACACAGCCCTATGATGATTGTGCTGTAATATGTTTAGACAGCATAGGAGAATTTGAGACCCTAACTGTGTGGCATGGAAAGAACAACAAGCTAAAGAAAATACATAGCCAGGGCTATCCACATAGCCTTGGATTATTCTATAGTGCTATGACACAACGCATGGGTCTACAAGCACAACGTGATGAATATCTTGTAGCCCAATGGGCAAAGAAAGGCAACCCTAAAAGATTATCACATATCATGCGTAAAGAAATTATAAACGTTGATCACGAAAAGCACCACCCACAAAAAATTAACATGAGGGTCAATCTACACAAAGGGTGCCGTTGGTGGAGGCCTGAACTACAAACACAACAAGACATGTACGACATAGCCGCGGCTACCCAGGCTATCTTTGAATACTGTATCAGTGTACTAAGCATATGGGCAAAAGTGGAGACAGGGTCGGACTACGTGGCACTAGCAGGCGGCGGTGCTCTTAATAAAGATGCTATAGACAAGATACGCAACCAATGGAAAGATGTATGGGTTCCAACTAATCCAGGAGACCCAGGTAGTTGTGTTGGTGCTGTGCTTGCTAAATCAAAAAATAAAATAACACTTGACAAACAATGGTATAAGGCTGTATAATAAAAACATGAGCACAAGACAAAATAATGATTACGGTTATGATATACAAAAGGTATATCTTGAAATGATGTTGACTGATGCTGAGACATTTGTAAGATGCCAATCAGTATTTGATCACAGGTCGTTTGATAGACGTCTACAAGACCAAGCACAGTTTATCAACGAGTATGTTATTGAACATAATGCGATGCCTACATTTGACATGGTCAATGCCGCAACCAAAGGTGATCTAAGCCACCCTGGCGATTTGATGGAGAACCATTATGATTGGTTACTACAAGATTTTGAAACATTTAGTAGACACAAAGCACTAGAAGCTGCAATTCTTAAGAGTGCGGATCTATTAGAAAAAGGTGAATATGGTAGTTGTGAAGAACTTGTTAAGCAAGCTGTTCAAATTGGTCTTCAGAAAGATCTTGGTACAGATTATTTTGCGGATCCTAAAAGCAGGCTGGAAGCGATTAAAGACAAGAACGGACAAGTAAGTACAGGATGGGCCAGCCTTGATAAAAGATTATTTGGTGGATTTAACAGAGGTGAACTTAATATTTTTGCTGGAGGATCTGGATCTGGTAAGAGTTTGTTCTTAGCCAACATGGGTGTCAACTGGGCACTAGCAGGACTTAATGTTTTGTATCTGACTTTTGAGCTTAGTGAGAATCTAGTTAGTATGCGTCTTGATAGCATGACTACTGATATTCCAACTAGAGATATCTTTAAAAATATTGACGATGTACAAATGAAAGTCAAAATGATTGGCAAGAAGTCAGGAGCGTTCCAAGTCAAGTATATGCCTACAGGCAAGAACGCAAATGATATTAGAAGCTATCTAAAAGAGTATGAAATTAAAACAGGCAAAAAGATTGATGTACTGCTAGTAGACTATTTGGATTTGATGCATCCTATCGCGGCCAAGATCAGTGCTGAGAACTTGTTTGTAAAAGACAAGTATGTATCAGAAGAACTACGTAACTTGGCTATGGAACTTAACACAATCTTTGTTACAGCAAGTCAGTTGAACAGAAGCAGTGTAGAAGAAATTGAATTTGATCACTCGCACATCAGTGGTGGTATTAGTAAAATTAATACAGCAGATAACTTGATTGGTATCTTTACAAGCCGTGCTATGCGTGAGCGTGGTCGCTATCAAATCCAACTTATGAAGACACGTAGTTCAAGTGGTGTTGGTATGAAGGTTGATTTAGAGTTTGACATAGATAGTTTACGTATTAGAGATCTTGCTGAGGACGATGATTATCAAGAATTTAATAAACGCAAATCAACAATTTACGATAGCTTGAAACGTAATTCAATGTCTCCTGGTGAAGAAGGAGAAGCTGAAACAGATCCTAAGGTAGGTGATTCAGTAGGCAAGATAAAAGCAGATGCTGATTCAACTAAATTAAGATCATTCTTAGCAAATCTTGATTCTGATGACTAGCCATTAACTACTAGTATAAATACTTTACTAGGCATTTAGGCATTGGAGGCTATACTATGAAAACAGATTTAGAAAATATACAACTACTCTTGGAAAGATTTAAAAGGCCATTACCAGATAGAGATGATTATAGACTACGGCTAGTTGAAGAATTTGAATTAATTATTAACCAGAGATTTACTGATTACTTCTTACGTATTTGCGATGTAATAGATCTTACAAGTGATTTCAAACACATGACCAGAGGAAGCGCAGGGTCAAGCCTTGTATGTTATCTCTTAGGTATCACAGATGTTGATCCTATAGAATGGAATATACCTGTAGCACGTTTTATGAATCCACTACGTGACGACTTACCAGATGTTGATATTGATTTTGAACATCATAGACAACATGAAGTAATGGAGCGCATCTTTAAAAAATGGCCAGGCAAAACTGCTCGACTATCTAACTATGTAATGTTTAGAGAAAAGAGTGCCAGGAAAGAAGCTGTCAAAAGATTAGGTGTGCGAGGAAATTTACCACGCAACTTTAAGTATGAAGATTTTGATATTGATCCTGTTGAAGCAAAACGTATTGAGAAAAAACTGATTGGAAAGAAACGTGCTATTTCAAAACACTGCGGTGGCATTATTATGTTTGATAGACAGTTACCTAAAAGTTTAATATCACAAGACAATCAAATACTGTTAGACAAATATGAAATAGAAGATCTAGAACATCTCAAACTAGATGTACTAGCAAACAGAGGACTGAGCCAATTACTTGAAATTGACGAACTAACTGATCTACAACACTATCCTAAAGAAGATAAAGCGACAAGTGACTTACTTTGTAGAGGCGATGTACTAGGTGTAACACAGGGAGAAAGTCCCGCAATGCGAAGACTGTTCCGTGCTATTAAACCTACTAATGTATACGACTGTGTGTTTGCTACAGCTATGATACGTCCAGTAGCAATGAGCGGCAGGCAAAAGGCCGCAATGTTTCAAGACTGGTCACAAGAAGCAGTACAAGATAGTGTAGTGTTTGAAGATGATGCTATTGATATTATCTCAAACATTATAGGTGTAGACATGTACGAAGCTGATATGTATCGTAGAGCATTTGCTAAAAAGAACGATGAAAAGATATTAGAGTTTGTTGAACGATTGGGCAACAACCCACGCAAGGCAGAAGCAATGGCCGCACTACAGGAACTCAGTGGGTTTGGCCTATGCCGCGCACACGCAGTCAACCTTGGACGTCTCATTTGGGCATTGGCATATCAAAAAGCCCACAACCCAGAAGAATTCTGGAGAGCCAATCTAAAACACTGCCAAGGATCATATCGTTCCTGGGTATACCAATGCGAAGCACATAGACACAAAATACCTACACGCAGTGGCTGGTGGTGGCATGGCTTTCCGCGTGATCTTGGAGTTAAGCAACAATGGCTCGACAGAGTAGAATTTGCCGGAGTAATAGCTAACGGTCGCTGTTACAAAGGCAATAACGGACGCTGGGTAACATTCCTTACGCTAGGTACTAACTACGGCGAATACATTGACATAATTGTAAAAAAACCGTTTGCGTATCGAGATGGTGATATTGTTCACGGTTCAGGAAGAGTCAAGCACTCTAATAATTCAGACTATATAGAATGCAGTGATGCCAATTCATACACATTTACTGAATGGAGAAATTAAAAACTGATGATTAGAAGACTATTAGAAAAAGAAAAACATTTACTTAATGACGATCCTGTTCGTCCGCATATTAGTTACGATCAGCGTACACAAGCAGGTTGTACTGTAAACGTACTGGAAAATAACAATCAAGTACAAGCAGTTATTTGTACATGCTTGTGTAAAGAAGTTCCGTCCAATGAAAAAGAAATGTTTGAAACATACTATGATCCACTAGGAGATATACTAGTTGCCTATACAGTTTGGAGTTACAGCAAAGGATCCGGAAGAGAAATCATAAATGAATTGCGTGACAATGCTATATTAGAAAACGTTAGCAGATTAGTTACGCTTAGTCCTTTGACAGAGATGGCAGAAAAATTTCATATTAGAAACGGTGCTAAACTTATTAGCAAATATGATACATGTCAAAATTTTGAGTACAGTGTCTAATGACAAACAAAATTAAATTCATATGTGGTGAACCTAGTGTAGCTAAACATTATCCTATTGTTCCTGCTAGTCAAGCAAAACCTGATTGGTTTAAAGATACTAAAGCATGGGTTGGCGAACCACATCAGAGTTATCCTACTATTAAAAAATGTATGCCGGTCAATGATCTAATTAGCGCAGGATATATTGTACCCAATCCTGTAGAGCAAGAAATTTCAATAACACCAAGGTTTGATACAGGAGTTGAAGGATTTTCTAGAGACTATCCAGAAGCTTGGACTATCCAAGCACCGCAAGAAGGACACGAGCATGAACAGTGTCCTGTACGCATTGAAGGTAAACTTAGAGATTATATTACCTTTAGTGTTCCGTGGCGTATAGAAACTCCGCCTGGTTACAGTTGTTTAATTATGAGTCCATTTTATCACTTCGAACAACGCTATCGGTTGTTTCCTGCTATTATCGACACTGACACAATTGATGTACCCTGGAACAACTGGCCTGGAGCTATTCTCAAAGACACGTTTATTTTAGAACCTGGCGAACCACTAGCACAGATTATTCCATTTAAAAGAGAAGACTGGTCACATGACATTGAAGTAGACACTGACGGTTTGAAAAGAGACACCGGATTAAAATTCTTCCTTAGTGATGCTTACGCAAAATTATTCCATAGAAAGAAAAAATACAAATGAAAGTAACTGTAAGTCAACAACCTGTATTCAAAGATTTAATGGACAATCTTTCTTGTACACTAGATGTGCTAGAAGCAAATAAAGATACCGATTGGTTGATTACTCCGGAGTGTGCTGTGAGTGGGTATTGTTTACCTCCCACACTTAACAATGTTTTTAATGTTAGATCCAAACAAGTAGAAACCGCAATTCTTAAAATTAAAGACAGAGCAAAAGAATTAGATATAAAACTAGCACTAGGATCAGGTATCCAAGACGTAGATGACTATCCGTATAATGCTATGATGATTTGGAACAAAGGAGAAGTCAAAAGCATTTACAAAAAACGTGTGCTAACAAGAGGTTGGGAAGGTGGCGGCGAACTCCATCACTACTTGCCAGGGCATGTGCCTAATTACTTTTGGCTAGACGACGAAGAAACTATTAAAGCCAGTAGTATGATTTGTAATGACTTTTGGTGTATGCCAAGAGTAGCACCAGAGGGTAATCCTTACTTCCATGTTGAACTAGCAAAGAACAATGTAGATGTATTGTTTGTTAGCAGTAATTGTAATGGTGAAGAGCCAGATGATCTTGCCAGAGTATGGAATGAAAATCATTTACAAATATTTGCTAGAGAGTTTGCTATGTATGTTGTACACGCAGGTAGTGCTACTTCAATTAATCATATGGAAACAGATCATTTACAATGTCCAAGTGGAGTAGTCGGACCTGACGGCGAATGGATTGCCAAATGTAATGATACTGGCATGGACAGTGTAACTGTTGATATCAATCCTCTGCCACGCTACAAAGTAGCCAAAGCAAGTTCACATATATTTAAAAGGATGGCCGACGATGAAAATTTCGACTAGTCAACAACCAGTGTACGCTGATATGGGCAAGAACTTGTCTACTATTATTGATGTACTAGAAAATACCAAAGACAGTGATTGGGTACTTACACCTGAAGGTAGCCTTAGTGGATACTGTGCTAACGTGTGTCATGAAAGTACTGAAACACAAAAGCAAGAATATTTTAAGGTGCTTGATGAACTAGAAACTTATCTACAAAAAAATAAACGCAGTATAGCATTAGGCACAGGGCATATCGAACAAGACGGATTCCCCTACAATCAGATACGCTATTATTATCAAGGTAATCTCATTGCCGCTTACAACAAGCAACTGCTTACCAAGACTGCTAATGGCGGACTGGGAGAGTACTATTATTATCTGCCTGGACAAACTAGCTTAGAAGTAGAAGTAGCCCAAGACTTTACTGTTGGTAGTTTGTTGTGTAATGATGCGTGGGCATTTCCTAGTGCCAGCCCAGATGGTAACCCTTATCTATGGAAAGATTATACGCAGAGTAATTGTGTGTTTGTTAGTGCCAACTGTTCAACTGATGAACTTGATCCTACAATTTATACATGGCATGAAAATCATCTACAACTACATGCTAAACTTAACAAACAGTATGTAGTAATTTCGGCAGCAACCACAGACATGATTGGAAATCCTGTAGACTTTGTACAAGCACCTAGTGGAATAATTGGCCCTAATGGTGAATGGATTGCCAAATGTAAAAACAGTGACAGTGATACAGTTACAGTGGAAGTGGTATGAGATATTATTTAGGATCATGCGAATACAAATGGAGTCATGCAGAGACCAGTATGGAGAACATGTGGGTCATGCGTGAAATAGGTACAGAACTTTACAAGACCATAGAATCAAACAATTGGGAATGGAAGCTCATGCGTAGCAACAGTCAAACACTTCCAGATGATGTATACTGTCGCTGTGACATATATGTAGAAATACCAGACTCTAAACAGGCCACACTGTTTGCTCTTAAGTACAGCAAGCAGGTAGTACACAAGGAA
>MDTB01126625.1_pt1 | contig 10256 bp, 8 predicted proteins | sample 811161 | NCBI WGS metagenome assembly MDTB01 (sample SAMN05326650, study PRJNA326480) | marine metagenome | isolation source: seawater | place: Mediterranean Sea | collected 2009
GAGATGATCATGGCGCAGTGTACTTTGATGATGTAAACGCATTTGTTCCTGTTACACAGTCTATCATGCGTGTCAGCTATGGAGACATGGTAATGGAAGCTATGGCAGACAGTGTACACCATATGACTGTAGATTGGAATGTTAATGCGATGGATGTATGGGATCATACTCCATCATCTAACGGTCCTTTCTCTTTCACAATGGATTTATCAGCTGTGTTTGAAGGCGAGTTAGGTATAGATGGAGATTTAATACCGGATGTGTTTGCATTGCATAATAACTATCCAAATCCATTTAACCCTGTAACAAATATCACTTATGATATTCCTGAGGTTGCGGATGTCAGCCTTGAGATCTATAATGTTATGGGTCAAAAGGTAAGAACGCTTGCCACAGGTTCTCATGAGCCAGGTCGTTATAGAGTTCTTTGGAATGCGACAAATGATTATGGTGAAGGCCTTTCATCTGGTATGTACATATACCGGATTCAGGCTGGTGACTTTGTTAGTGTTAAGAAACTTGTCTTAATGAAATAAGTCTACTTAAACTAAAGTAAACTACAAGGGGCCCGTTTTAGCGGGCCCCTTTTTTTTATCATTTTTTTTGCAAGTTAGTTTAAATTAATATTCATATAATGATACATTTTTTTAATATTCTATCCAGAACTACATTTTTTATTTTTCTGTCAATAATATTTGCAGCAGATGATAAAGCACCTTCCAACCGTACAAGAGATAGAGAAGTTGATATTCATCATATTAAAATTGATGTTACTGTGAACCTAGAAGCTGAGTCTGTATATGGACATGTTACACACACTTTAAGTCCACTACATAGTGAGCTTCAATCTTTTGCTTTAGATGCTGAGGATATGATAATTCGTAGGGTGCGTGTTGGTAAAGCAGATATTGGATTTGAACATACTGGTGGAAAACTTTTTATTACCCTATCTAAATCTATTGGTTGGAATGATACTATAGATGTTAAAATTGATTATACAGCCAGTCCTTTGCTAGGTACTTTCTTTTTTAAGCCTGACGATACCTATCCAGATCAACCTTGGCAAGCATGGACACAGGGAGAAGAAGAGGACAATCATCATTGGGTTCCTCTTTATGATTACCCTAATGATAGATCAACATTTGAAACTATACTAACAGTCGATCAAAAATTTAAGGCTGTTTCAAATGGTGAGCTTCTATCTATTAAGAAAAATAAAGATGGAACTCACACCTGGCACTGGAAAGAGAATTATCCTATGGTAGCATATTTAATTTCTTTTGTTGTAGGAGAGTACGAAAAAGTTGAGGACTCTTACAACGGGATCCCAGTTAACTATTGGGTCTATAAAGAAAACAGAAGTGAGGCCAAGCGTTCTTTTGGGCTTACAACGGATATGATGAAAGTTTTTGATGATTTAACGGGAATAGCATATCCATATGAAAAATATGATCAGATTATTGTAGATGATTTTATGTTTGGTGGAATGGAGAACATTACCCTTACCCATAATTCAGATCGAACTATGTATGATAAGTATGCCGCTCCAGATGTGAGTAGCGAAGGACTTGTTGGTCATGAATTAGCTCATCAATGGTATGGAAATATGCTTACAACACGAAACTGGGAGAATATTTGGCTAAACGAAGGTTTCGCAACTTTTCTATCGAGAATATACCGCCATAAAAAGTTTGGCCATGATGAGGGAGAGTATATTCGATATGGTGAAATGAGAAGCTACTATTGGTCTAATAAAAGATGGAAGCGTCCAACTGTCCATGATAAGTATTATGTTCCGATGGACCTTTTTGATGGTCATGTCTATGCGAAGGGAAGTCTTATACTTACAATGATGGAGGATGTTTTAGGCGAGGATGCATTTTGGAAAGCTATCAAGCATTACACACGTGTAAATCAGTATAAGTGTGTGGAAACCCAAGATCTTAAAAAATCGGTTGAGGAAATTACTGGTCAAAATTTAGATTGGTTCTTCAGGCAATGGTTATACGAGCCTGGTTACCCAGAATATGATGTAAAGTGGACCTATAGCCAAAGAAATCGATCTGTGCAATTACGAGTTAAGCAGAACCAGAGTGGACCTCTTTTTAAAGTACCTATTAAGATTGCTATTGATGACAGTGTCCACACTATATGGATTGAAGATAAAGATCTAATGTATGAAGTGCCTGTTGTGAAAAGACCAGAGATGGTAATTTTTAATTCTGGTATGATTATACCTTGCCAAGTGACATTTCATAAGCCAATATCTGAGTGGATTACACAGTTAGAAAAGGCAACACATGTTTTAGATAGAATTGCAGCTATTAATGTATTAAAAACTAAAAAAGGCAGAAGAGTTGTAGAAAGAGCATTGCTAAAGGCAGGTAAATCAGATGATTTTTGGGGAGTAAGAAAAGAGGCTATCACTGGTTTCTCAGCATTAAAATCTAAAAAATATGCAGATGATTTAATGGCGCTTGCAGATCGCCAGGATAATAGAGTGCGCAGGGCGGTATGGGGAGCACTAAGGAATTATAAAGATAATCAAAAAGTCAGTGAATTTCTACAAGAGATCATTGACACAGATGATAAGTATTACAGTGTCAGTGATGCGTTTAGGTCTTTGGTAGTAGTAGATACATCGGCAGCCAAGACAAAAGTCGATAGGCTTCTTAATATGGATTCTCATACAGATGTCATTCGTAAGGCTGCTATTTCTTATTTTGGAAGTGTAAAGAATGATCGCAACTATGAAAAATTAAAAGAATTATCTGCATACGGTGGTACCACTTGGGATGCGAGACCAGAGACGATTAATCAATTAGGGAGGTATACTAAAGATAAGCCAGAGACTTTAGAGATGTTCATCAATTTTTTAAGTGATAATACACGTGATGTACGTAGGAACTCCGTTAGACAAATAGGTAGATATGGAAACAAAAGTCATTTAGATGCTCTAGATGAACTTTTGGCAAAAGATCCAATCTTAGAAAGGAGTATTAGATCTGCCACTAAAAGTATTGTAAATAGATCTAAAAAATCATCAAAAAATATTACAGATAAAAAAGAGTTAGACGAACTTAATCAAACAATTAAAAACATTAGAAAACTTGTTAATTAATGTCACTTTTGTGGTCTGTTTGGCTTTTGCCTGATGAAAAAAGTAAAATAAAGTATAAACGTTCAATTGATTTATACGCTTCATTATATGATGCTTGTAGTTTCGATCCACATATGACTCTATTTGGCAGATTGAGTATAGATCCGAAGTTAGGTTTTTCATTTTTTGATCAATTGACTTCATCCTATAATATTCAAAAAGTTAAGACCAGAACTTTGGAGGCTGGAGCAAGACCATGGAAAACAATTTATATTGATCTAGTTTATAATAAATCTCTTTTAGAAATACAAAAAAAAATTGATGAAAGGTTTAACATATATCGAGAGTATAAATTTAATCCTCATATCAGCCTTGCATATGGAAATTTTACTCCAAAAAAAAATGATCTAGGGTTAATTTCAATTGCTAAAACTGTTAATTTTTCATCATTAGCTTTGGCTCTTACACCTGATTTGATAAGTAAATGGAGAGTGATAAAAAAATATCAATTCAAAAATTAGAAACTGTGAAAAATCCGTGTTTAATTATTATCGATATGCAGGAAAAATTATTTCCTGTTATTAACAATAAAGAAGTTTTATTAAAAAATATAGAGATATTAATTAAAGGCTTTCAATTATTTGATTTGCCAATACTTGTATCAGAGCAAGTCCCTCATAAGCTTGGAAAGACTATTGACACGATTTCTTCATTTTTTGAAGATTTTGATCCAATAGTAAAATCATCATTCTCTTGTTTAGGAGAATCAAAATTTGTAAGTGCGTTGGATAATCTTGATTCATCGGAGATTGTTTTAACTGGAATTGAGACACATGTGTGTGTGTATCAGACTGCTATAGATCTAAGGACAAAAAATAAACATGTAGAGGTAGTGACAAATGGAGTGGCATCTCGCGATGTAGAAAATCACAATGTCTCATTAATTAGGTTGGATAAGCATGGAGTTTTTTTGAATACAGTCGAAATGTTATTGTTTAGTATCCAACAAAAAGCCGAAGGGGAAAGATTCAAACAATTAATTAAATTATTAAAATGAGAAAAAAAAGGATAAAACTATGAATCTAAATATAGTAAAATTAACATTAATTTTATTTTTTATTGGTTGTAATACTAATAAGGAAGACCTTAGTATTAATACTCCATCAATTCAATGTGGTATGTGTCAAAAAACTATCGTAATGGGTCTAAGTAAACTTACAGGGGTTTCCAGTCCAAAAGTTGATTTAAAGACCAAAACAACTTCTATGAGTTATGACCCAGACAAAATTAATATAGATTCTATTGAAAAAAAGATTTCAGATTTAGGTTATCAAGCAAATCAAGTTAAAGCAAATGAAACAGCATACGCAGATCTTCCAGCATGTTGCAAATTAGGTGGAATGGATAAAATGTAAACATTAAGGATGAGAATAGATATTTACTTAAAAAAACAAAATTTTAAAATATAATAAAAAATGCTTTCAAAAACGGTTAAAGTTTGTAATTTTTCTCTCTAATTCCATTATATGATGTCATGAAATTAATACAATCATTAATAATATCTATAATTCTACTAGTAGCGGTTCCGCTATCTGACATGGGTTCCTTGCAAGCGCAATCCTCTAGCCAGAGTAAGAAAAGGAAGAAAAAGAAGAAAAAGTCATCTTCAAGTAAAAAGAAGAAAAAGTCATCTTCAAAGAAAAAGAAGAAAAAGTCATCTTCAAAGAAAAAGAAGAAAAAGTCATCTTCAAAGAAAAAGAAGAAAAAAAGTAAAACTGATCAAGTTACTACAAATTCTTCTAATGCTGAAGCGATAGAGTCTGCACCAAAACCGAAGAAATCTATTTATTCAAACTCAGCTGCATTTGCTGATGAATTATATAATCTAACTGGTGAGCTGCAAGCCTCAAATAGGGAGCTTGCTAGGGCGACTAGATACTTTTACGAAGAGGAAGCCAAAAAAAAATCAGTATCTATAGATTCAAAACCATATTTCACTACAGAAGATTTTGAAAAAGAATCAAGACTGAACCCTGATAATATATATATCCAACGACAATTAGGTCTGCATTATGAATCTAAGGGGGATTATTCATCGGCTAAAGAAGTATATTTAAGAGAAGTGAGTAAAAATCCTCACAACCCAGATTCACATTATTTTCTCGGTTCATTGTTTGCAAATTTAGGTGAACTGCAAAAAGCAAAGTATGCATTTGAGGAAGCACTGTATATTGATCCTAATCATCAGGCTACAATTGAAGCGATATCTATGTTTATGGATACGAAGCAGGAAGAAAGTTTTAGCAATGATTTACTTAGATACTCATCAAAAAAAGCACCAGATGGTCCAGCAAAACATATTGCCAGTATTCGTGAGGCTATGGGGGCAAGTAATTATATTGAAGCTCTAAATTTAGCAGAAGAAGCTGCCGAAAAATACCCGACCCAAACAGGTTTCGTTCATTTAATTGGGGAAAATCAATTAAAACTAGGAAGAGATGAAGAGGCAAAAAGGTCTTTTCAAAGAGCAATTAAATTAAATCCTAAAGATGTACAACCCCATGAATCACTAGCTGATTTATATTTTGCTCAAGGTAAATATGTATATGCCGCTCTTTCATATAGCGATGCTGTCTATATAGATCCAGAAAATAGCGACTATCGATATATGCAAGGCCTTAGTTATTTTAATGCTCACGAATGGGGCAGGACTGCTTCTTCTTGGGAAGATCTCCTTCACTATAGGCCAAATGATCCAATAGTGAAAACGCTGCTTCCACAGGCGTATTATATTTTGGCAGTTGAATTTAATCGCTTGGGTAACCCTTCAATGGGACGTCAATCTTTTAAAAATGCTTTATCTGTAAATAATAACCATTCTTCTTGGTTGCCAGGTGCTATGGCAGTTTTAGGAAAATATTATCGTGAAAAAACTATGTATAATGAGTCTCTTGTTGCATTTCAAGAGGTGCTTGAACTAACACCAAATAATGCTGATGCATATAGAGGAATGGGTATTACATATTGGGAAATGGATGAGAAGCAGTTGGCGCGTGCATCTTGGGAACGAAGTCTAGAAATAAAACCAGATAATAATGAATCTAAAGGTTGGCTCATACTCTCTTCTCAGGGTTCTTAGATTCTGTTTGCCAAAACACAATTACAAAAAGAAAATAATATCTTTATGCTCCGCTTTTTTATTTTTGGGGTTATTACTTTATCAACAATCAATAGTCAGGGCTATTATCGAGGAGACTCACTTGTCAAACTAGGTGTAGATGCTTTTTATAATTATGAGTTTGACCGATCTATAGAAATTTTAGATCATGCTAGAGATCAATATCCTGATCATCCAGGTGTGCATTTGATTTGGGCAGCATCACGATGGGTTAGATCACAGGCAAATGATTCTATTCAGGAAACATATAGATTATTAGAAAATGACCTCTCTACTATAGGTCCTATTTATGAAGAATTAGTATTAAAAAATGCTAATGATCCTTATTATAAATTATACTATGGATCTGCTATAGGATTGAGAGCAAGGGTAAGTATGGGAAAAAAAGAATGGTTGAAAACTTTATATCATTCGTATCGAGGTTTTTCAACTATTGAAAAGGTATCAAGTTCATTTCCAGAGATTATAGATGCTCAACTACCTATCGGGATTGTAGAATATTATGCAGGTATTAGCAATACACTACTACGTTGGACTATAAATATGATGGGACTCGATCCATCAATGGAATCAGGTTTGAAAAAAATTACTCAAGCTGCAGATAATGGAAAGTGGTCATGGATTGAAGCAAAATCTATTTTATGCAATCTTTATCTATGGGTAGAGGATGACCCAGTCCTATCACTTCCTCATGCCCGAGAACTTGTATACAATTTCCCAAAAAATTATTGGTTCAATTTTTTATACTTGGAATCTTTGATACGGACTAATATGATAGATGAATCCTATGAACTATTGGGTGATATGAATAATATTTTAAAGGATCTAACTGAGCGGCAAAAAATTTGGTATGAGCCATACCAATCCTATGTAAAAGCTTTATTATTTTTTTATCAAAAAAATTATGAAAAAACATTAGAATTTGTAAGCGAAACAATCGATAATTATTCTGGTGAGCTCGATATCATACTAGGCAATGCATTTTTATTGCAAGGAATGGCATATGATAAGGTAAATAAACGTACTGAGGCTAGAGAAAGCTATAATAATTGTATTGATTTAGATAACTTCTCTTTTGCAATGATAAAAGCTAAGAAATATTTGAAAATACCATACTCGGAAATATGATGCAAGTTTACTGTCCAAGTTTAACAAAATATATTAGATGGAGATCTAAGTGTGTTATGGTTGGTGATATAGGAGTAGGAGGTGATAATCCAATAAGAATTCAATCCATGACTACAACAGATACTATGGACACTAAAAATACTGTATCTCAATCCATTAGGATGATAGAAGCTGGTTGTGAGATTGTTCGGATTACAGCACCTAGTATTAAAGAAGCTAAAAATTTACAAAATATACGTCAAGGCATTAGAGAGAATGGCTACAAAACACCTCTTGTAGCGGATATACATTTCACTCCAAATGCAGCCAAGGTTGCAGCAAGAATTGTTGAAAAAATACGGATAAATCCAGGTAACTATGCAGATCGAAAGAAATTTGAAAATTTAGAATATACTGATCAGTCCTATAATGATGAATTAGATCGAATCAGAAAACGATTTGTTCCTTTAATCAAGATATGTAAAAATAACGGTACTTCAATGAGAATCGGTACAAATCACGGCTCGTTATCTGATCGCATTATGGGTCGATATGGTGACACACCATTGGGCATGGTTGAATCTGCTATGGAATTTATTAGAATCGCTGAAGACGAAGGATATTATGATTTAATTTTATCCATGAAAGCAAGTAATACTCAGGTAATGGTCCAGGCATATCGTTTACTTGTTAAATCGATGGTAGATGAAGGGATGAATTATCCATTGCACCTAGGAGTTACTGAAGCGGGAGAAGCTGAAGATGGCCGCATTAAGTCGGCTGTAGGGATAGGACCTCTTCTTGAAGATGGCTTGGGTGATACTATTCGAGTATCTCTCACTGAAGAACCAGAAGCAGAAATACCGGTAGCTAAAATTTTAGCTGATAGAATTAAACACAAGGATATTAGTTCTTACTATATTAAAGAGGTCGATAATATCCCATATGATCCATTTTTTTATAAAAGGCGTGAAACAAATCAGATATTAAATATTGGATGTGATCAAGTACCTAGAGTAATTGGGAATCTTTCATTTAAAAAAGATTTATATCCTGAAGATTTAGCTCAATTTGGTTATCTGTATTCTCAAAAAGAGGATAAGTGGCATATATCAGATCAAGCAATTGATTTTCTTTATTTAGGAGATTCAGATATAGATTTTCAAATTCCAGGTACGTTAAATATTATACGCAATTACAATAAAAGTTTTCTCGATATGGTAGGATACAATTTATATACTATCGATCAATTAGATAAAATTCCAGATAATCAGATGTCATTTTTATCTTGCAAGGATTCAGATGAAATTTTTGATAAGCTGAGTACATTGCGTAAATGTATTGTCGTTCTTGAAACAGATGCTAAAAGTAGTTACGCATCCTTTAGAAGGTTTTTTATAGAATGTATTAATAATGGAATTTTGAACCCTATAATTATTAAGCGATTTTATAATATGGCTACTAGAGAGGAGACATTAATCTATGCATCTACAGATATAGGTGGGCTACAAATAGATGGGTTTGGAGATGGATTATGGCTTGATTCAAGCGAGGATCATTCCTTTAATAATGAGATAGCTTTTGGTATTTTACAGGCAAGTAGAACTAGAATCTCAAAAACAGAATATATTTCTTGTCCATCATGTGGAAGAACATTATTTGATCTTCAAGAAACAACAGCGAAGATTAGATCAAAGACCGATCATTTAAAGGGTGTAAAAATTGGGATTATGGGTTGCATTGTAAATGGACCTGGTGAAATGGCAGATGCAGATTACGGTTATGTGGGTACAGGACCAGGTTTGATATCACTATATAAAGGGCAGGAGGTTGTGAAGAAAAATATTTCGGCAGAAAATGCAGTGGAGGCATTAATACATCTAATTCAAGATAATGGTGACTGGATTGAGCCCAATAATGTTTAGCATTGTTCATCTATATGTTGCTATTGTATTATTGACGTAGTCAAATGTACAAAGTTGATTAAAAAGAGATCTATATGAGAAAAATTATCATTATTTTTGCGATGTCTTTATTATTTGGACAAGTTGGAGAAGGAACACTATCTCCAGTAGTTACCTATTGGAAAACACTTACCCAGGAGGAGAAAGAAATTTTTTTATTCTCCTACTTAACTATGGTATATGAAACTCATTCAGAATTGAAAAATTCTGAAGGATATGGAGGAATTACTGAATGGTATTATAATAATCGTGCAGAGATGGTGTATGGAATTTTTGATCAATTAGAAGTAGTAAGAATATCCGAGATGGTTAAATGGATTAATGAATTTTATTCACATGGTGAATATGCCAATCGTCCATTTATTGAAGCACTTGAATTTGCATATAGGTTTGCCGAAGCCTCTGGTACAAATATTTGGGAAAAATACGAAAATCTTCAGTTTGATAAAATAAAACCTGGTAGAGATTAGTGTCCATTTTTTAGCCAGAGAATACAATGATTAGGCTGAAAAAACATAGTAAAGTAAAATACTTACGGGTTTTCAATACTATTACTTTTGGTTTTAATAATATTAATCAGTGTGGGTATTTAAATTTTTACAAAATTTAGATATAAGATCAATACATCATTATAATTTTATGAAATCTATAAATAAGATATTATTTCAAATTATTTTCCTATCTAATAATATTCTTATTAGTCAAAATTATTTTGATAAAGAAGCATTCTGTACTAAAATAAGCTCAAATTTTAAGATTTCATCATTGCAATCTACCTTGACTGAGGAACAGGAGAAGATAGATATTACATATTATAAAATAGAATTTGAGATAGATATGGACGCTGAACAGATTAATGGTTCTGTGATTGTTAATGGTTCTGTGGGGATAAATCAACCTGATACAA